>Ga0041059_1002017_pt1 | contig 15585 bp, 17 predicted proteins | sample AraColnosormetaG_FD_56232 | JGI IMG/M metagenome (GOLD analysis project Ga0041059, IMG submission 56232) | Arabidopsis roots microbial communities from North Carolina, USA - Col MF nosort | ecosystem: Host-associated > Plants > Roots > Unclassified | place: USA: North Carolina | collected...
ATGTTTTCATATCTTAAAACCAAAAAAAAAAAAAAATATTTGCAAGTTATGACACAAAACGTATCTGTAGACTTTACTAATGCATAAGCACATCTATTTCTAGCTTAAGATTTTTTGTGTACCAAGATCAATGAGAAGACAATACTACAAAGTACAAACTGAAGGAACAACATAGTGATTACCTTTTAGGCTCGTCTGCGTTTGAGAGTTTTGACCTGCTGCGTAATGTAATCAATCACTTCTTTCAGTGTGGCTTTTCTTCCTTGCTTGGAATTCCACAGTTCTGGGACTGAGTAGCGCCCACTAGGATTAAACTCATTAAGCTCCTCCAGTGCTGTCTTAACTGCATTCTTCACTTCTTCTCCCCACTCTTCTCTCAGTTTCTTTATTTCCTCATCTTCTTCATCCACCACTTCCTGTACCATTTCCATATAACAACACCATCACTACTAGTTCTCCAGACAAATGCTTCTCAAAAAGAATTTCCATGTAACATGAGCCATAAACAAACCTTCTTTCTGTCTCCAGTCCCCACATGTTTGAATGGCTGCCACGCTGAATCCTTGACCTTTTCCTGCCATTTCGAGCAAAGCATGGCATACTGCACCTGAGCTTCTTCTTCAACTGTGCATCTCTGCCTGCATGCTGTCATGAAGGGCTTTTCCTCAAGTTCTCCCATCCTCTTTACCCTGATGATGTTTCGATCACTCACCAATTCTCTCAATTCCTGAAAAAAAAAAAACATAACATGCAAACAATTAATCATTCACAGCTCAGGTTCCATTATGGCCGCTCGGAACTATTCACAGATTATGGACCTATATCACGGTGAGCATCTGTAACGCTGTTTAACAGAAACCTAAAGCAGTTGGGAAATCACCCTTGTGCATCCTCATCATACAGATTTCTCAACCGATTAGCGTTTGACCATGTCACCAACATTTCACTCTACATATTACACTAGCACCCAAAAACATGGAAGCATTTAAAATATATTACCGTAATCAAAAATTTGCGTGCTTCTACTATCTCATCATTGCTTTTACGTTCTTTTACCATGAGAGCCGAGTTAGTATCCTCTAGATCTTGTAACTCAGAACACTTTTCCTCTAGCTCTTCCTTCATCTTCTTCATTTTCTTCTTAATGCCCTCGTCATCTTCATCCTCATGCTTCATGACTTTCAGCTTTCCTTTCAGCTCCTGAATCTCCATTTGAAGTTTCTGCTTGCTGTCTAACTCCTTCTCAAGCTGAAGGATCTTGTTCAACGTCTCCTCTTTTTTCCTCTGGAGTTCAGAAAGAAGAATGTTGGAATCTTTAAACGCAAACAAGACATCTTTTTTTGGAACTTTTTTTTTTTTTAAACTGTGTGGAATTTGACACGCACAGATAAATCTAGTTTGACCATTTACTGAAAACAGACCTTGTGTTCATCCACAAGTCTTAGGACACGATCATCTGTCTTTTTCTGCTCCAGGGAAGCCAACTGGAGGGAGCTGTTCATGACATCGCTCTGCCATAACAAAGGAAAACAAAAAGATCATCAGTACACTGGAAACATCAACGCATAAGTATACTATAATGACAAAATATTACCTTCTTCTTGTCTTCATCAAGCTTTTGTCTCTCCAGTTCAGTTAATGCTTGCTTCTTGTCCAATTGTTTGGACCAAATCTTCAGATTATTCATCTTAGCCTCCAGTTCATTGGTTAGCCTCTCTTTTTCTCTAAAGATCCTGTTTATTTTCTCCCGCGATAACTCCTGCATTTTTTTTGTTTCTGGAGAAAAAAGTACAGAGACGACACAAACATAAACTCGGATGCAGCCATGGTGAAACACAAGCAATCAGTTTTCAGTACAAACCTTGTTTATAAACTCGGTCCAGCTCGTCTTTCTCTATGAGAACCCTCCGCAGAGAGAGCGTTTTCTCATTGTTCATGTACTGGAGCTTGTTCAGATCCTCATTTGTCATAGCAATTTTATTTGCTAGATCATCCACCACAATACTCTTATTCTGAATTTCCTCCTTGGTGATATCAGAGAAACTTCTCAGTTTTCCTACTTTGGACAGGTACTCTGCTATCGACCCTTGAGAGTTGTAGTCATCTGCACGTGCGCACCAACCATAAGCCTTAGACCTCCAGTCTCCTCTTTTATCAATCCAGTCCTTTCTGCCGCAGCCCCTAATCTCATATTCCTTCTCAAGCTCTGTGACACTCTTAAACCCACTCCAACCACTGTTAAACTGAGGAATGACGGCAACTACGGATTCCTGGTCAAGCCAAAGGGTTTTCACCTCAAGAGGATTGAACCTAGCGAGCTTCTTCAACCAGTAGGCTGAATCAAGGAGCACATTCTTGTTATCAGTTCTTCTTACAGGGTTGATGACAATCCCCATCCAAGGCCAGACATAAATGTCATCCACAACTGCCTGAGACTGCTCCGTTGAGGAAGAGGGGATTTGTGGGCGTGGGACATCAGCATCACCAGCAAGCTCGTTCTCCATGTATTTAGCCAACGCAAAGTGATTTGCTTTTTGCTTAGCACTTCTACTCGCAGATCCTTTGGCAACACCAGACGCATGAGCAAGTAGCTCCTTATACTTGTAATGCTGCTTCTTCTTCCCAGCGCAAAAGGGACACCTGAATGTGTCCTTCACCTTAACCTTGTAATCCCCATTCATCAGTTTCTCGTAAGGTTTTTCATAATAGACATCTATCTCAGACTCACTGATCTCTGACTCTTCATCAGAACTGTTATCCATCCTAGTAGGTGGCCTGTAATCACCAGATTTATAGGATTAGTTGACGAAAAACAGATTTAAGAAACAAAACAGGTTCTGTAGTGAGAATTCTAAGAGTCATGTTAGAATAGAAGAAATTAAGCAACTAAGAGTTGGACTTTTATTATGCCAAACAAAACAAAGAGAACCATTAGATAAATGAACAGGCAAAAGCACATATGAAGACCAATCGAAATGATGGTCACAACGATGTAAGTAATCAAAATCTTGACAATAACTAGTAAATGCGTTTACTATCACAGACACCAAGTTAAAAAAACCTAGAACGCTATATCCTTCACCAAATCAGCAGATTCGCAACTAGGAAATAAGAGCAATAACCCAGAAACACCATTAAAACTTACCCAGACACGTTCTCTGTCCCTTTGATCTGCGAGTAAACGAGCCACAAATGTTAGTCTCACATGGAAATACCTAAATCGAAAAAAAAAATCAACGAGAACCGGCGCGAAAGGCAAAGTTCTCAGTAATCACATAGAAACCCCGTATGTCACGAAAATGAACCTCAGAATCGTCGGAGAAGAAGAGTGTCAAGTCACTAACCTCAGATGATGATGACCGAAGCTTGCGCGAAGAAGAGGCTTGAGATTCAATAATACCAACTAAACGCTGATTGCAATTTAATGGCCCTATCCAATAGCAACAGTGGGCCTTATATTAGGCCCACGCAACCATATCCATACGGTAACTAACATTTTTCCCATTCGCCTCTTTATTTTCAGACACAAAACAGTTCAACTTTCAGACAATTGTGATCATACCTCTTCATTTTCATGTTTCATTAAATTATTTTGAATTTAGATCCTACATTTTGTGGAGTTATAAGTGTCTGATGATGCATTCTTATAATGGAAAAAGAGAGAAAATAGTTTTCAGGAAATTTTTTATTTAATTTTTTGCTAGATAGCAACCTGACCATTTTCAACACCTAATCCATACAAAACACCAGAATATTTGTGCAACGGACCAACGAAGAAATTCTCCTTGAGCTTTCTGAAAGTACAAGACGTGAGTAAACTATCCGAACCAGCTTGGTGACAGATCCCAACTCTCTCCACTTCCAGCAACTCCGCAAGCTTGTTGAGACCACCGTGAAGGCTGTTGCAGAACTTCATCAGGTGTTTAATGTCGTACACGGTCGGAAAATAAACGTTGATGAGCTTGAAGAAGTCTGTTTGCGAATCCGGCAGGTTTTGGCAAGTCAAGAGCTTTAGCAAGTATCCGAAATCGTACCCACTGTGGAATGTAACCCAATGCACGTTTTCGTTCAAGACGATCCCGGAGGACATTAAGAGCTCTGCGAATCTCTTGGAATCGATCCCGTCTAGCGTGTTTTTGGCAAGGTCGATGCCTGATTGCTTGAGAAGCTCGATGGAATCGAGAGCGAAGATATCGGAATCGAGATCGAATTCTCGGAAATTGAATTGCCAGATGCAATACTTGTCAGTGCCACAGGTAGGGAGGTTGCCTTGTTCATTGGAGAAAGTGAGGCCAAGCTGGATCATCTTGAGGATGTTGACGTTCGTCTTCAAGGTTTCGTAGTGGTAATCAGCGTTGGATTTGAAAGTTCCGACAGGTCGGACGACGATGCCGGGGAACTCAGTGTCCATGGCGACGTAAGGGAAGTCGTCGACGACATCTCGGATCAGATCCATTTCTTCTTGAAGGTTATCGTTCCAGACTTCGCGAATTTGAATCGAATCGTCTTTCAGAAACAGAGACATGTCTATGAATGACGAATTTGGTGAGCATCTGGATTATTGATGATGATGATGAATTGATGATGATGATAATGATAAGACGGTGGAAATAGAAAACCTAGAACGGATCTAGAGGAAGACCCGATCTGGTTTCATCAAAATCTGCGGTAAAATCAAACACCAACAAAGCAAAAATCAAACACAGAAATTGAGATAAGAAGGCGGTGGTGATAGATATATCGAACCTGATAAACAAAGCCGAAGTAGGTGGATGGATATTTCTAGAGACGGCGGCGATTGTTGTGGTTAGGGTTTCAGGGAAGGATGTGGTGGTTTATCGATACCCAAAATGGAAGCAGAGAAGAAGAGATAATATTATTATTACTTATCGATTTCTATTTTTTTAATATTTTTTTTTAATCTCTGTTCTGAATCCGATATTTTATTGTTCTCCACAAGTTTTCTTGTTTCTGTCTACTTCTGACAATTTCAGGATCGTTCCTTTTTTTGTGCGTCACAATTTTCCTTTGGCAACATTTTTCTCTTTTTTTAAAAACAATCTAATCCTGCATTATTGCTAAAACTTATATATGTATATATATATATGCGTACCAAATCCACTACTAACAAGGGAGGAGAGAAATAGCTATGTATATATAATGCATTAAGATTTTAATCCTATTTAAGTATATTAAAAACAAATGAGACATTAATGTCAAAATGCTAAAATGGGCAAAAAATCTCTAGCTAAGCACTAGCAAGTAGCAACACTTTGATCAGTTTTCTCTCCACTTTGGATCTTCTCCATCTCACTACTCAGTACTTCCTTCACTTTGTTCTTTAGCTGCAGAGCCATGTAGAGAAACAGACCACTCAAAACACACTCTTGCTTTCTTTCCACATTAAATATTTCTGGTAAGTTTCATACCTCATTGAGACCTTGTTCTGTTTTCACCGAGACATGAATTGATTCATCAGGTCCTCTTTCCCGGTACTTAATGATTTCCGCGTCATCACTGCTTCTATCTTCTTTGGCATACATCACCGGTGAGCCTCCCAGCAGATCGCATTTGGACACAGCATCAATCCACAGGTAATCCTTAAACCTCTCTTTCATCTCTTTATATATTTGAAACTGCAATGCCCTCACAACAAACATATAACTGAATCAGGATATATCAGACCCAATTATTCGGCAAATCAGATAACGGTGCACATTCTTGTGCTTTCCTTTGACACATCTGATGCAACGAAATCCATAAGGATTTGTTTCTTACTATATACCTGATCAGAAGGAGAAGTCCCACATTCTCCCGTTAGATCATGAACATATAGAACCGCGGTTGGAAGATGAGTGAGTACAGCAAGAGTTAACTTCTCTAGATTATTCCTATCCTCTGTAATTACCAAATAAAAAAATACAAGAATCAAGACTTAATCAAATATCATATAGTTATTCATCCACATGAGAGTTCGTAGCAACTAGACTTTACCATCGCATCTCCTAAGAAGGCCAGGGGTGTCTGTAACCTGCAATGCGTTTCTGGATGATTCAATAATCTATATCATGAGGAAAGTGATTAGACGCAGCGAAGTAAGCAACGCAACCTGAAATCGTTGGTAGTTTAAAACGATGTGACCCATCAGAATTCCTCTGGTTGTGAAAGGATAATTGCAAATCTGACAACCGAAAAAACCATAAGCATTAGACAATGCAAGTTATTATCACATATATAAAGATTGGTACATAAGGCAGACCTCAGGCTTCCCTGTTGACAGTATGCGAACCAATGATGACTTCCCAACGTTTGGTGCTCCGACAAGGCAAAGAGTCGGCATTTCCAAGTCAACAACTGGCATAGCCCTCAAAACCTGCAAAGTGCGTAACTCTGTTCATACATACAATTCTGATAACACTGGAAGAGACAAACAAAAGATTCTAGTAAGGAACCTTCGCTATAGTTAGCAAATCATCAACAGCTCCCCCTTGTTGTTGGAAAACCAATTCCAGCTTCTCCACACCTTCGCTCAAGCGTTCCTCTGCCTCCTTCTTTGACAAAGCCTGCAACGAAATTGAAAGATGTTTAACTTTTCCTACACTGATATATGATAGAATAAGATGAAAAAAATGGGATCGGTATGAAGCTTATAAGGCCTTTACTGATGTAGTACCAATCACAATCTACAGTATATGGGATTAACTAAAATGTAAGACACAATATGCTTTTGACGGAACTGAGGAGTCTGACCTTGGCGCAGAGAGAAGCATGTTCCTTTCCAACAGATTGCACCTTCTTCCTCAGAACATCAACTTTTCCTAACACCTAAAAACTTATCTATAAGCCTTTGCTAAAATCAGTTGCAGGCTAAGATGCTGAATTACTTAAAAATAGATACCTCTTCATACTTTCCATCACCAAGTGTCAAGTCAATAAGAGACCTTTCATATGGATGCAAGAGTTTCTTCCTGGGAAAACTTTCCATGTAGCCTTTTAAAGGTAGAGCCAGTTCCTTTCACAAAAAAACAATTTCTGATTTGGTAAAGACAATTAACGTTTCAGAATTTAAACCATAACACAGCGAAGGATGCAATGAACTTACTTTCATGAATGCATCAAGCTGTTTAGCACCTCTATTTCTTTCTCGCTTAGCAATATTAGCAATGCCTGAGACCAAAAATGGACAAAGACTCAGTTAAAGAGTTTGAAGAAGTTAATGTGTAAACAAAGACAACAAGATAAAGAATCAAATAACCTTTAGTTGGTTGGACTCTTTTAGACTTCCTGAGAGCAGAAGCATACAAATCAATAGATGGCATGACCATGGGCAGTTTTTGAAAAGCACCCAAACCTTCCTGCACTGGTGGCGATTGTTTTTCCTGCAAACCAAATCCAAAATCGTGTTTTTGTCTTAATGGAAACACAAAGTTGGAAACCCAAGGTTGGAGTAAACAAGGGTTCAATATATATACAGGGGAGGTAGGGATTTCAATCTGCTTCTGAGTGATGTAGGAAGTGGGCAAGTAGCTAGAACTGACGATTGGAGAAAGAGCCGTCTGAAGATTCCGACATTGACGCAAGCTTGGAGACCAGAAAGTGTGAGACTTTGTGGTGGAGGCTGAAGAAGATTGAGAGAGAGAGAGGTAAAACGAAACCATGGATGACAAAATCAGAGACAAAGTAAGTACCTGTGGAGAAAATGAAAGCTTGTAGAGAAAGCTGTGGTGATGTTAAGAGACGCCATTGATGAGGAACCAAGCTCGAGGCCAATTTCATCGTGTTTCTGAGTTCCGAACAAGAAAGAAGAAAACTTTTAAATTGAAGAACGAACGATCTAATCCAAAACCCCTGGCTTGACTTTTCTAATGGGCCTCTGACGCCATGCGATTGAATAGTGGAGGTAGATAAGAAAATTCAATCTCCACAAAAAAACTCACCGAGATTTCTTCTTCTTATTTCAAAGGGTCGAGTTTTGTAGTTGAAGTGAGTTTGTTCCAAACGCAGGTTGTTAATATTGGGCCTATGAATTAATGGGCTTTTTATTGGTGGTCCACTAGATTACCATACTTAAATCATTGTTTCAGTGCTCCTTCTTCTTAATGTGAACCAATGTGCCTTTTATTGGGCTTTAGATTAACCATTTTTTGTGTTACGTAAAAACGTGTGTCGTTTCCGTCTTTTAGGGGTGATTACTTGTCAGGCTTGCTTTAGTTAAAACTTTGTGTGGCCAATCTTGGAACTAGAACTTTACTGGTACATGCCAAGTAAAACTAAAAAAAATGATGAAGCAAGTTGATGATGGAGATGATGAGGAGGTGAAGAAGAAAATGAAAGAATTGAATAAAAAAAGCTAGAGGAGAGATTAGGAACACGATCCTCGTCATATATAAAAGAACGTCGAAGCAATGACGAGATAGAAGAAGCACGTGAAGAATTAATCGCGGTATAAATATTTCATGTTCTCGACTGTTGGTATGGTTTGCTTGTGTTCACGCACGGCTCTGTTTTTGTTATGATCTGCTCAGGGATTCAAAAGATTATCGGATGATCGAACGACGATTAATGGAGTAAAAAGATTGGGAGAAATTGTTTGTTGTTTGACACGACTATTATCACGCTCACTTTAATTGTGTGGTTCAGTAGCAATCTTAGGATGAGTATCAAACTCCTGATGAGTTGTGAATAGCTTTAGAAAATAGTCACTGTTTTTCTTTATAAATTTTAAGCATGCACGATAACCTGTTTCAAATAATTATGACCTGCCACATTATGATTTCATACAGCATTTCGTATAGACTAATACTATATACATTATTCAAAACTATGATTCAAACAAATGAAACTCCAATCTATACAAAACTTATACACATCGTTAGATATTTTGTGCATACATTTATATACAGAAGAGTTAAAAACTTTATGTATATTACAAATAAATGATATGCTAATTTAAAACATCATGTCAAATTATGGTTACCCAACCCACAAAAGAATGAAAAACCAAAAGGAAAAGAAGACAAAATAAGACTCAACGAACACAGTGAAGGGAGCCAGCTATTATTTATGATAATGATATACTTGTAAAACTAATTAAGAAGAAAATGGAATAAAGTTGTATCAATTCATGGTAGCCACGATTAGTGAGGGACAAAATAATTTGGACCGGACTTTTGACAATTTTATTCGACCCTACAACATTTCTATTTACACCCCCTCCCCTCTACTCTTAGATACATCCCCTTCAAAATCATTATCATTTCTTTTACATTTATTTGTTTTCCTCTTTACTTTTTTTTTTGTTTTTGTTTTTGAAGTCTTTTGACCATCTATCATTTATAGTCACTAATGTTGTTATTAACATGCACATAAAAATTATGCTATATAGAATTGTCGAATATATTACAAGCATTGTGTTTAGAAAAGTAACTAATCAGACTTGAGTAATCTTTTTACAACGAAGTAAATGGATTCACTAAAATCATCCAAATTAATAATGTATGAAATCTCACAGTTACTATGTCTGTGATGCCCTGCGATGTGACGTGGGGCTTTAGAACAAACAGTCGCTTCACATCTTTCAAACGGTCCTGATTTGTTCCTCCACTCCCAACAATCTATTTCCACCACACGCATTAATACATTCTCATGATTTATTGTTTTGTTTCGATTATATCTGCGTTCTCACTGTACCAAATTTTTATTCTATGACATAATGTGATTTAACTTGAAGGGAATGGACGAAATTTAAATGACTATCTTAGTCTTAGGAGGTATATATTCTCCGGATATATAGACCTCTTATCTATATCTACACATAGTTTTTTAATCTAAACCGAGACCACTAGCTCACTCCTCTACTTATTCTATAAAACTTAGAAAAGGGTATGTATACTTGGGCATAAGTTATAAAAGCGAATAAGGTTCAAGAAACTTATACCTTAGAGAAATAATTATAATTAAATCTTGTTCCAAGACACTTCAATTCATAGTCATACGATTGTGAGGACAAAGCAATAAATTAGTGTTTTAATTTTGATTCTAAAGAGTTGTGACGGGTCATCACAGATTCTTCGTTTTTTTATAGATAGAAAAGGAATAACGTTAAAAGTATACAAATTATATGCAAGAGTCATTCGAAAGAATTAAATAAAGAGATGAACTCAAAAGTGATTTTAAATTTTAATGATAAGAATATACATCTCACAGAAATCTTTTATTTGACATGTAAAATCTTGTTTTCACCTATCTTTTGTTAGTAAACAAGAATATTTAATTTGAGCCTCACTTGGAACGTGATAATAATATACATCTTATCATAATTGCATATTTTGCGGATAGTTTTTGCATGGGGAGATTAAAGGCTTAATAAAGCCTTGAATTTCCGAGGGGAGGAATCATGTTTTATACTTGCAAACTATACAACCATCTGCATCGATAATTGGTGTTAATACATGCAAGGATTATACACTAAAACAAATCATTTATTTCCTTACAAAAAGAGAGTCGACTGTGAGTCACATTCTGTGACAAGGAAAGGTCAAGAACCATCGCTTTTATCATCATTCTCTTTGCTAACAACTTACAACCACACAAACGCAAGAGTTCCATTCTCATGGAGAAGAACATATTATGCAAAATAATGTATGTCGATCGATAGAGAAAAGGATCCACAATTATTGCTCCATCTCAAAAGCTTCTTTAGTACACGATACATGTATCATGTAAATAGAAATATGAAAGATACAATACACGACCCATTCTCATAAAGATAGCAACATTTCATGTTATGTAAAGAGTCTTCCTTAGGACACATGCATTAAAACTAAGGATTACCAACCCACTTACTCCTCACTCCAACCAAATATCAATCATCTATTTTGGGTCCTTCACTCATAAGTCAACTCTCATGCCTTCCTCTATAAATACCGTACCCTACGCATCCCTTAGTTCTACATCACATAAAAACAATCATAGCAAAAACATATATCCTCAAATTAATTAGATCTCATCTATCTCTACCCTCGACATGGATCATGAGGAAATTCCATCCACGCCCTCAACGCCGGCGACAACCCCGGGGACTCCAGGAGCGCCGCTCTTTGGAGGATTCGAAGGGAAGAGGAATGGACACAATGGTAGATACACACCAAAGTCACTTCTCAAAAGCTGCAAATGTTTCAGTGTTGACAATGAATGGGCTCTTGAAGATGGAAGACTCCCTCCGGTCACTTGCTCTCTCCCTCCCCCTAACGTTTCCCTCTACCGCAAGGTACATATGTACACATTCTCATTACAAGTACACTCCATATAAATCATGTTTCCAATTCACTGAGCATTGAACCAGTACATATATGTGCTTGTAAAGTTGGGAGCAGAGTTTGTTGGGACATTGATCCTGATATTCGCCGGAACAGCGACGGCGATCGTGAACCAGAAGACAGATGGAGCTGAGACGCTTATTGGTTGCGCCGCCTCGGCTGGTTTGGCGGTTATGATCGTTATATTATCGACCGGTCACATCTCCGGGGCACATCTCAATCCGGCTGTAACCATTGCCTTTGCTGCTCTCAAACACTTCCCTTGGAAACACGTCAGTAGTTTAATCTTATTTGTTTTAACACATTTTTGGATGTTACTGAGAGAACCACATGAAATCTATAGACATGCACATGCATGTTGTATTATGAATTGAATTTTAACATGGGTAATAAAAGTATATATAAAATCTGATCATATAAAAGGGGTTCTATATAATTGTTATAAAAATAATAATGTTGGTGTCTAAATTTATGTTAGGTGCCGGTGTATATCGGAGCTCAGGTGATGGCCTCCGTGAGTGCGGCGTTTGCACTGAAAGCAGTGTTTGAACCAACGATGAGCGGTGGCGTGACGGTGCCGACGGTGGGTCTCAGCCAAGCTTTCGCCTTGGAATTCATTATCAGCTTCAACCTCATGTTCGTTGTCACAGCCGTAGCCACCGACACGAGAGCTGTAAATTACTTATAAAAAACGTTTTTGAAGAGTCTTGAAATTTTGGACGTCAATGAAAACTAATCACAAGATTACAGGTGGGAGAGTTGGCGGGAATTGCCGTAGGAGCAACGGTCATGCTTAACATACTTATAGCTGGGTAAATAAACCATCATTTCTTGAATTCAGTTCTTGTACATAATAATACATGTTACTGATCATGATGTTGTGTCCAACAGACCTGCAACTTCTGCTTCGATGAACCCTGTAAGAACACTGGGTCCAGCCATTGCAGCAAACAATTACAGAGCTATTTGGGTTTACCTCACTGCCCCCATTCTTGGAGCGTTAATCGGAGCAGGTACATACACAATTGTCAAGTTGCCAGAGGAAGATGAAGCACCCAAAGAGAGGAGGAGCTTCAGAAGATGAAAAACACTCGCTTCTATATTACTCTGTTTACATCACATAAATATATGTGTATAATATAATATCTGAAGTCGACGATGCTTATAAAATTTGGAATGCCCTTTAACCAAAATTGCAAGTGTTTCATCAAAATGGTTGGTTTTTAGCCTCGTACAGATCTTTTAAGGAAAATATAGTAAGTAGCTAGCGATTACAACGATTGCTGCTTCTAATTCATTTTGCTGATGAGATCATTGATCTTATCTTCGCGGTTTCCGGTATCTCCTCCTTCGCTGAAAACTTGTTTCTTCCGGTGCAAAACATCAGCCACAGGCTTGTTGAGTTTCAAGGGTCCCAAGAATCTCATAACTTCTCTGAAATGATCTCCGACTCTTGCTATCTCATTCACAAGGTCTTCTATGCCCAAGATTTTGTGTTCTCCTAGAGCCTAAGGTAACAAAAGTGGAAACGATTAAGAACAGCATGGTTATTATCTGGAATAAGCTCCTATACTTTTAAGAGTAGGAAATTTTACCTGTTCGATTATATTGTTGTCGGTAAGAGGAACAGGATTTCCCTCAATGATTGTGCATCCCTTTTTGTATATAAGGTCCTTAACACTCTTATCATTCGGGTATCTTCAAGAATCGTAAACATCGGTTAGCTCATACGAGAATAGAGAAACAGCATGGAAATCGAGTAACAAGGAAATATTGAAAGAGGATTGATTGTCTCTACGTACCCATAAGTGACATAAGGCTGCACTTTGAGAAGCTTTTGGAACAAACTGTCAGTTGCTTTAGCAAATACACCAGTAAAGACGCTCTTTAGTTGCAAATTGTTAAGAATCCTCTTGGTCTTTGGGTGCATATCATTCTTGCTGGTCACCAGAAAGAAAAGGCAAGGATAAGAAACAGGCAGAGATAAAGATTAAAACTCCAGGGGGAAAACAAAGCTAATTGGAGAATATCAAATACCCTTGAATGCGTATGATGAAAACCAGGTCAGATTTAACTGGTGGAGGAGATGACTTTGGCCTCTTTACTCTTTGCTTCATCCGGATCATATCTACTTCCTTAAGTAGGGATAAAATTAGCAAAAAGGGAACAGTTAAATTACAGAGAACAATGCAGGATTGACAGAAGAAACAACAAGTCCTAAGCACAACCTTGCAAAACTAGGGAGAAATCTCAAAGGAGAAACACAAAATTATCTGTAGAAAAGTTACAGTCTAAGAGATAAGTGACAAAACCTAATCATAAAGGTTGATGTATAGCTTTAATTTAACTCAAAGAATAAGCAAAAACAAGTTCTTCTAAGGTGTAGACAAAAGTCAAGAAGCAAAAATCAGAACTTGAGGCAGTAAAACGAATGGAAAAAGACAAAGCAAAAGTTTTTCAGAGAATCTGGAAAAAAAGAAGTGTACCTTAGCCCTGAACTCATGAACAAAATCTTCAGGACGTTTGATATCAGAGACTTTCTTCTTCTTCTTGCCGGAATTACCCAACTCAAGTTGCTTCTTCCTGATAAAGGCAAGCTCATCTCTGTTCTTCCTCTTCTTCAGTACTATCTCCGGTATGTAATCCAAACCCTTAGCTTCTTCCTCAGCCATTATCTCTCTACTCTTTGCTTCTACAACACAAAACAGATTGTCAGATTGAATTTTTTTGCGAAAAAAGTTTATAAACAGAGACTGAACTCAACCCTATAAGAAAGTGAGGCTATAGGGACACCAACAGAATGAACAAGATAAGAAGAACGGAAAAGGGGGAACAAATTTACCGGTGGCGGCAAAGCAATTGGGACGGCGGCTGAAAGAATTCCAAGTCGAAGTTGGTAGCAATGGCCGATTTGAGAAGCCTAGGGTTTATTAACTAAAATCTCTTTTGTGTTATTAACAACTTTGCCACCAGACCTAATTACGCTCCGGGCCAGACTCATAATACTATTGGGCTAAAAAAGCCCAATATTTATGGGCTTATGTAAGGCCTTACTGCCTTTGAATATACCTAGTTTTATTTTATAATATCTTGTGTGATTTTGTTTCTTTTAATTACATGGGATGCATAATTTCTCCATCACTGGTTGATTCAATTCAGTTTTTATTTTATTGACATCATCAGAAGGACAAATCATGAAAACGTACGTTGAAGTTGTGAATCGTTTAGTTACCTTTTGGTTTGGTCTTAGTTTGATTGCTACTTTCAAGAGGCCAACAAAGGAAGATGCTGCATGTGCCTTAGCTACATATATAATCTGTCGGTTATTGTTATAGTTCTTTTTTTTAATATGATCTTTGAAGAAAAGTCAGGTTTCCAATGACTTGAACAAGAGAAAAACTTTTACAAATTGGTTGTTTTTGTTACTCCATCTTCGTTGTCTAATGGTGCTAACCTAAACTTGAGAATCTTGTGGAGTTTGGCAACAGGTTCAACTGTCTTCTTCTGTGGCGTCTGGTTATCACCTTGTGCAAACAGACAAATGAAGAAACCGCAACCCCAAATCAGCATCTTGAAGGGACAGAATAATTACTTGAAACAATAACATGTGTTTCCATGTTTGATAATAAAGAGGAAAAGTGAAACTAACCTTTGTCAGAGAAAGCAAGGCATGTACCAATCGTTGCTATATATTCTCCTACCTGAGAGATCATCAAATCTAACACGATTAAGAATGGTTTAAGCAAAAAGAGTAACTGAACTTGGAAAATTGTACTAGTTGCAAGTAAGAGAATTACCAGCTTCATTTTGCCATCTATGGTCAACACCGGATTCAAAGTATCCAAACCCTATGAGAACCAAACAAAACCAAACTTATAAAACAAGAGAATGCAAAAAGTGAAATGAAAGAATTGGATTGAACTAACTGATAAAGTATAAGGAGCATCTGCTGGAATGTCAATGTGCCTTGAAACGTCATCAAGATCAATCATAACATGTTCATCCTCCATCTCTGTATCAATGTGTTTATTAGGGTGGAGAAGAACACAAAGATATTTATGAATCCTAAAACTTTCTCACTTTCTGAACGCGATTAGATCCAAGAAATTATCATTCTTACATCTCCTAAACAACAAATTTATGTTGAGAATGGTTCACCTCTTTCTTTTTTTCCTTTCAATCTTTCGAGCAAATTCGAAACCCTTCTTTAAGTGAGGGAATCGAAGAACAAGCCTGATGAAGAGGAAGAAACAAAAAAAAAAAAAAA
>Ga0041059_1002018_pt1 | contig 15581 bp, 10 predicted proteins | sample AraColnosormetaG_FD_56232 | JGI IMG/M metagenome (GOLD analysis project Ga0041059, IMG submission 56232) | Arabidopsis roots microbial communities from North Carolina, USA - Col MF nosort | ecosystem: Host-associated > Plants > Roots > Unclassified | place: USA: North Carolina | collected...
ATTACCCTAATCTAATCCATCCTCAAGAACCCTAATCACTACTCAAGCAACATTCTCAAGAACACAAACCCAAAAATTACTGAAATCATACCATAATGTAGATCTAAACAAGCTAAACAACTTTACTTAAACAACTAAATGGAAAAACGAAATAGATTAAGAGTAATTAAGGTTTCAAGATTCATAAACACAAAGAAAGACTGAAAGATAAAAGCTAGATCCTTTGGACAAACCCCAAAGTGATCTATTTATAGTAAAATGTTGAAACCCTAGATTCACTAGACGACAAGAGACTTGAGGCGGTTTGGGCGAATACTTGATCTTGGGGATGGAGTAAAGAGGGTGCTGCAGAGTCTGCGCTTTTGTGTCTATGCTCCGAGTGATCAATTGATCGAGTAGATGATTCTTCCTCTCCTATCCGTATGCTCAGATGTCTGGTTGAGTGGAGAATGAGGAGGATCTGAAGACGCTTTGATAGCTCAACAAGTCTTGTAGTTTGGTCACCCTTGGTTGAGTAAATGGGTCGAGTAGAGGATCAGTAGGAGGGTCGAGTAGATCAATCTGCTGCTTCATCTGAGGCTGCCTTGATCGAGTAAGAGGGTCGAGTAAACGGCAGCCTCCTCTGTAGCATCCTGGATCGAGTGAAGAGGTCGAGTGAATTGATGCCTATTCTGTAGCTGTCTGGATCGAGTGAATGGATCGAGTAAAGTCCTTTTTTTAACTCTTTCTACACCTAAAAACACACCAAAACATGCATTGCGAATGCAAGATGATCCTAGATGCCTAAGTATGCAAAATAAGCTAAAATGGTGCAAAATGAAATGATACAATGAGCAAATGCAAAGCTAAATGATGATAAACATACACCTAAAATAAGTAAAATACAGTGTTATTAGGTCATGGGAAAAATTCCTACCCCTATACACTACCGAAAATCATATCAATATCTTACTTCTTTTTTTTTTTAATATAAGGGGAGAGGAATACTTTTCTTTTTCACATTGGTTTCAATATCAGGTATGAACAAGGAGTCAAGTTCTATGAACACTAACTGTTTTGATGAGGTAAAAGGAAAAGCAGTGAGATTAGCTCCAACCTTAAAGGATTGTGTTAGAAACCAGGATATCCTCAAGTCTCATGGTTTGCCATCTGGATTTTCCAATAGTCGGATTGATTCAAACCTGCAGCATTAATCAACCAGGCAATAATCTAAAGAATAGAGATCATAATTCCTAACAAAATTTTGATTCAATAAAACGACTCAAAAATAAGAAAAATAAGAGTAAGAATAAGACTCAAAAAGAAAAACGTGCCTCTCCCAGACTTAAACGTCACTATCCCCAGTGGCATTCAAATCTGGAGTAAGCGAGAAAAATACAAGAATTCTATAGATAACTTACCAGGGATCGATTTACTAAACCATATGAATCCCTAATGAGAAACCCTTAACCTAACAAGTGGATAACTCAAACATGATAAAAGAAACACAAATCATAGTATGAACAAGAAATCATTAGTCAATATATCAAGAGAAAGAGTAAGAAAGATCTTATCTAAAGGGAGTCTCCACATGGTTTTGCTCCCAAGAACAAAAAATATAAAGGAGAATAGCCTCTCCAAGCTTAGGTCTAAACAATGAGCTAAAAACTATATATATGACCTAAAAAAGTGATGGGCCTTCTTTAAAAATAAGGAAAAGTTACGAGCCGAAAGGAAAAGTTACGAGCCGAATTTAGAAATCTTCAAAACTTCAATAAGTTGCGTCTTCGAATTACCGTCAGGTAGTGGTGCCACTTGACACCAGGGGTGGTGTCGCTCGAAAACCAGGGGTGGTGTCGTTTGACACCTACGCGGTTTTTAGTCTTCTGATTTCTTCAGCTGCATAAATTCTCTTTTTCCTCGAGAATGCTGCATTATCTCCAAATGAATCCCAAACTTGTAAAAAAACAAAAAAAGACTCTAAAAATAACAAATGGACTCTGAAACTAATATCTAAATCATAGCTAAAAACAGTAAAAATAGGGATATATCACTGTTGCACATGCTCTAATCAAAACGATGAGTACCCTTGATGCTTACTGATATGAATAATAACAACTAGTCATTTTCGGTTCCTTCATTCTCCTTAGCTGTTTCGCCCTTCTTTTTTTTAATGTTTTTTAGAGACATGGGAGTGGAACCGGTGTCTAACCAAATGTGCATCAGGAAAAACTCAAACAGTATAACATGTCATACCCATGAATACAAGTATACAACCTCTAAACCATAATGGCCAATTTTCATCACATATGAATAACAAATAAACTACATTAGACCATCCTTAATGGTGGGATATAAGTTAAGGTTTTTAACCATATTTAATGAATAATTTTTTTAAAATTTTGTTGTTAAGAGTTTTGGTAAGTTTTTAATTTTTGGCAACCTCAATGGTAGTATATTAAATTAGGGTTCTTAAAAAAATGTAATTTCAAAATAAAATATAGAAATATTTTAATTTTTAACAACTTAATCATTATTGAATTCATAATATTTGATACATAGATGACATAAAAAAAATTAAAACATACATGAAAACATAAAATTTAACTATTGATTTCTGCTAAATTGTTTTCATATATGTTCAACCAAATCAGATTTCAATTGTTGATGTGCATGTCGATCACGAATTTGAGTTCGAGTGTCCAACATATTCTCGAGATTTGAAGGCATATTTGTAGAATAGGTGAAATCCACTTGTGAACTTCTAGTTGATTCCAGTTGTACGAATGAAGAGACATCAAAGTGAGTGTACACATCTCGTTCGTCTTTTACTATCATATTGTGAAGTATTTATACATACTCACATAATATTTTTTATTTTTACCTTATCCCAAATAGGAGCTGGATTTTTCATAATGGCAAATCGAGCTTGCAAAACTCCAAAAGCACGCTCAACATCTTTACGACAAGCTTCTTGAGTGGTTGCAAATAAAGATGTTTGCCGATTCGGAATAGGGTTGATAAAATTAGCCCATTTAAGATAAATTTTATCTGTGAGATAGTAACCCAAATGATACTTGTTCCCATTGACTAAATAATTAACTGTTGGAGCTTGACCTTGTAAGATATCATCACAAATTGGAGAACGATCAAGAATATTGATATCGTTTAAGGAACCTGGAGGTCCAAAAAATGCGTGTCATATCCAATGATATTGAGAAGCTACAGCCTCTAAAACGATCGTCGGTTTTCCAGATCCACGTGCATATTACCCTTTCCAAGCGGTTGGGAAATTCTTCCACTCCTAGTGCATACAATCGATGCTTCCCATCATCCTAGGAAAACCTCGAATCTCTCCAATCATTAGTCATCGATCAATATCTTCTACAGTGGATTTTTGTAGGTACTCATCTCCGAACAAAAAAAATATTGCTTCAACAAAATTATGTATGCATGATAGTGAAGTAACTTTCACCAATACAAAGGTATTCGTCAACTACATCAGCTGCACAACCATATGCCAGCATGCAAGTTGCTGTTGTAGACTTCTGTAGTGTATAGAAACCTAACCTTCCGGTTGCATATCTTCTTTGTTGAAAAAATTGAATTTCATTGGAGTGTCGATCAACAATAAGCATGAACAAGGGCTTGTTCATTCGAAAACGGCATCGAAATTGATTAGTAGAGAAAGTTGCATTTCACTAAAATAATCCTTCCATAACTTGATGTGTCCTTCTTCACAATCTCTTTCAATATACCTCGTTTTTTCCTTGATTTGGTTGCTACTTGACGTTCATCATATGAATACAATTCATTTTCAAATGTTTCATCAAAAAGATTATCAAATTCTTCATTCAACTCTTCATAAAAGTTATCACGAGAAGAAGACGCCATATTAGTTTCGAAGATATGATGGAGTATAATAAAAAAAGTTATGAGAAGAGAAATTTGGGCCTTTAGTATAAAATTTCTTTTGATTAAGTATTAGAAAAGCAAGAAGTTTTGCAAGAACAAGAAAAGAATGTGTTTTGCATTCAATATTGTGTTTTGACCAGAAAAGAAAAGAAGGTTTTCAAGAACAAGAGAAGAATGCATATTATTTGTGTACTATATTACAAATTATAGCAAGTCAAAAAGAAGAAGAGATTCGTAACTTGTTGTTTAGGATAAATTCATTCATAACTTGTGGGTTACAAAATTGTTACATATGTGGTTGACAAAGATTAGAAAAAGAGATGCATATGCTTGTCTTCTAGCTTCAACTTTGTTTTGTCTACTTTCACCACTTGTGGAAGTCCACTTTCACACTTACACAAAGACAGAACATTCGAAGTTATGTTTCATAAGCTTTGACACAAACAAAAACACAAAAATTTAAAGTTAAAGACATGTATCACAATTAGCTTGAGCTCAAGGATGTGTTTGACACAAACATTCATTCAGCTTTTCATTACATAAACACAATGACACACAAGTCTGAAAACAGAAACTGAAGCTAATTCGATAGAAGTCTGAAAACAGAAACTGAAGCTAATTCGATAGAAGTCTGCAAACACACAAGTTATAACTATGTAGATACATTACTTAAACAAGTAGAGATAAGACGAACATAAACTGAAAACAGAAAAATAAACTTAAAGACATTTGCTGAAAACAGAAACTGAAGCTAATTAGTTGAAGAACAAGTCTCTAATTCCTCTATTGCACTAAGAGGTTGTGTTACTAGAAGGTTGTCTAGCAATTTTTTTTCCTGAGCTTGTCTCTCAAAGACAAACCTTCTTTATTTATTTCCCACATACTCTAGAACCTCTCCGTTGGCTTCTCATCTCCTTCCATTGTTGCTGAAGTGTTGGCCTTCATTTTACCTTTACTTTTGGCAGCCTTCACACTAGGTGGGCGAGCTTCAGTCTCTCCATGGTGATCGTCAAGATTCACAACAGATGGAGACTCATTTTCCTCAGCCTTCTTTGCCTCAGCCTTCTTTTTCTTACTCGTGATAGCTACTTCAGTAGGCAGTGATGCACATCACTTTTGATGAGGTCTTAATATTCTCCAAGCATGTTCCAAGCTAAACTTAAAACCCTAATCATTCTCGTAAATCTCATTGGCTAACTTCATCAAAACATCCTCATTCATTCCAGACGCCATCTGAGTGTTTGCTGCTTCATGTGATCCACCAAACATGCATACAATCTTGTTGATTTTTCCCCACCTTTGTTTAGAGTGGCTTGGTTCTCTCTTTATCTGACTAGAAACATTCAGAGTACTTGCAAAATAAACTACAACACGCTTCCAGAAAGCATCAGCTCTCTGCTCATTCCCAACTACTGAATCTTTGCTTGTGTTTAGCCAAGTAGATATGAGGACGATATCTTCTTTACTTGTCCACTTGTTCCTCGTAGTAGTTGTGCGCTTAGTAGTTGTGTTTCCACCTTGAAGATGTGATTCATGCCATTGGGTGTTAAAGACAAGGAATTCAGATTCACCAAGTTTAATACTTGGTGAATGTGTCTCATAAGGGTTGGGTTGACGGTTTGGGGTTTCATGTTGACTTGTTAAAAGATCAATGAAATTGGCTTGGTTAGGAAAGGGATTCATTTAGCTTGAAAACAAAATGCAAGAGAATTAAGAAGGTGTTTGTACAACTCCGATTATAATTGTTGCTTATATAAGGTAACTTTTTAAGTTTTGGTTAATGGATTGTTGAAATAGCAATCAATGTCAACACTTATTACTTTACCTAATCAAAGTAAATAAGCAATAAATTAAATTCAACAAGCAATAAGCAATAAATGTGACCTAGTAAATACTTTTAATTCTCAACTCAACTTTGATGAGTAAATGAAAAAAGGAAGAGACGTTTACCTTCTAACCATATTCTGTTTCATAACTTCTTTAAGAAGACAACACTATTCCAACAGATGCACACTCCTTCTTACAACTGCAATGTAATTAAACTTAAACATATTAGAGATAGCAACATTAAGACCAATCAAATCAAGTATAGTACTAATTGTTTTTAAAAGAAGTGACCTTTGTACAATCACCAAACCAACTCTTGATAGCTCTTGCACAATTACCAAACCAACTCTTGATAGCTCTTGCAGCTTCAAACATCCCTTCCAATGCTTTCAAAGTGATCTAGAAACAGAACAAATAAAGGAGTGAACCTTCGATGCCAAAATCCAAAAATTAATTGTAGACTAAAATGTGTAACCATAGAAAGCATATTGTTGCCAAATCAAGCAAGTTAGTTATCATTTCCTTACTTTTGCTACATAACACGATGCATGAAAAGTCAGTGAATCGTCCTCAAAAGTATCATGTTCTTTTGGTTGACAGCATCTGATCCCAACTATAAACATAACCAATTTGAAAGAAATGAATCACAGAAATGCAAGTAGCCAAGCATTGAAAACGATAAATCTACTCCTTTCTTATCATTTCCTTTAACCGATCAATTTGCCTATTATGGAATAAGCACAAAATATACCAAAGAATCAAACAATTACAAACAAAAGAGGATCAATTTAATCGACAATACTCAAAACCCATAATTCCCTTGAACCCTAATTTCTAAAAACTAAAATCACATCAATTAATACAAGAGGAGAGGCGTTCTTATCTTAACAAATTGATTGCTGACGATTTGACTCCGATTTTCCAAGCTTTCACCGGAGATCTGGTGAAAATAGTTGACCATGACGACAACCATGATGATGATGGAGATTCCCAGGAAGAAGAGCGCGCATATAAAGCACCGTCGGATAACAAATCATGATGAAGATGATTCTCATTAGAAACACTGGTGGGTTACAAATCGCGTCAATTTTTTTTTGCTTTGGCTCGGCGTTATTGCCGAAGTGAGAGAGAGAAAGAGAGGAGGAAGAAAATGCACGGGAATAATTTTTTGGCTTTAATATTTCCCAATACAACTAAGAAATTGTTGCCACGTCACCCCGCATTAAACCTCAGAGCACCTCCAAGCTAAGAGCGGCTCTAAAGTTCATTCATCAATTAACATTGAATTTAAATCCTTAATTACCCTAAGAAACCTCTAAAATTCCCTCTTTTAATGATGCTCTTACACTATCCTAGTAGAAGGAGAGCTATGTTGGTTCGTATACTCCATAGTTTTTGCACATGGATGCATATCATAATGACTATATAAGAGTGCATGAGGTTTCAAACAATAGGTAAGGGAATAGGTGTGGTACTAGACTATAAATGAGTCTAGCCATTCAAAGTTAGCAAAGAATGATAAAACTGATTCAAGGAATACTTTGAATGTATATCCATTACATGATTCTCAAGCCTTTAAGTGAAATAAATTAAGTCCATATTAAGGTCAAGTATATAAAATAAAGCTCCATTCATTGCAAATTTCAAAGAGATAGGGACTACTATAAAGCAATCTAGTGATGGATTTTTCTGACCTTCTAAGTTATCGAATAATGCTAAAATGGTCCCTAGGCAATGAAATCAAGCAAGGTGCAATTTTCTAAAAAAATATCACAATTCTTACAACATTTTGACTCAATAAAAAGACACCATTTTGACTCGATAAAATCGAAAGGACTCACTCAAACGAATGAACAAAAGAAAACAATCAAAGGAAACTCGATTAGTAGACAAATGACATCCTCTCCTCGACTTGCTTCACACCGTCTCAGTATGAGAACAATTTGAAAAGGAGATGTCGGATATACTCAAAAGGAAATAAGGAAGAACAAAGATGAATGTATGTAAAGAGAATACCTGGTAGATTGTCTCCCACTAAGCGCTTGTTTTGTGTCACTAGCTTGACCGGATTCTTGTTAATCAATGGGCACGAGTGCGGAAACTTGATCCGGTCCCAATCATTCAACTTCATCCTTAGAACTTTACCAACTACTCATTTCACAGCTTTTCCACCTTTCTCTTTCCACTCTGAAGTGAGAATGCTCCTAGCTTTGGAGAAAGGTTTCGAGGTTTCCTTACATTGCACCTTATACTCGATGGTGTTTCCTACACGCTATAGTGGTGTCAATGTAACATGAGAATCTTTCGTGTCTCCATCCAGGACTTCCTCAATATCACTCCACTCAATACAATCCTTTATACATTCAGCACCAGGCTTATCATTTTTGTCTATAGAAAATGCATGACCTTCAATGGTGGGATTTTTCCTTGTCCTTCTCATGTCAAACACCAAAGCAAAGTCCCCAATCTGAAGGTTAATCGTGCTTGTACTCACATCAATTATGGCTCCTGTGGTATTTAAGAATAGCCTACCAAGAATGAGAGGGTCATGTGGTTCCTTAGCAAGTTCCAAGACAACAAAATCAGTGGGAATGTAAAAATTTCCAACTCTAACATGCACATTCTCAGCCAAACCCACTGGAAATCGCATAGAGCGATCTGCTAGAATTAAAGAGATCTATAAAGGGTTGAAATTGGTGATGCCTAGTCGTATTGACATAGAAAGAGGCATCAAGTTAACTCCAGCTCCTAAATCATAAAGACATCTCTCGAATAAAGATTTTCCAATCCGACAAAATAAAACAAAACTCCCTGAATCACCTGCTATTCGGGAATAGTAGGTGGAAGGATGGCACTACAAATGTTGACCATCTCTTTACCTGCTAACACCTCTACTAGATCAGTGAGCTAAGCTTCTTTTTATTGTCTCTGATATTCCTCCAGCTGAGCATACTCTTCTCCTTTGGAAACTAACATAACCCCTTCCTTAATGCCCCTCTTGTTGGATAAGATATCTTTAAGGTAACTTCTATAGCTTGGAACATGGAGAACAAACTGTAAGAAAGAAAGTCTGGCGTAAAGTTGTTACATGATCTTAGCAAAACGTGCATACTCTTTCTGACTTTGAATCTGTCTCTCACGGCCTGGAAATGGAAGCTTAGGGCTATAGGGTGGCGGCTCCACATATGGTGGTTCATCATCCTCTTCAATCATGTCCTCTACAAGTGTCTAAAAAACAACAACATTAGCTTCCACCTGTTTGGCGACATCAATCTCTCGAGGCTCTTTGTGGATCATAATCGCATAACACTACTTTTTACTCTTGGGTTATACTTTCCCAGATTGAGCACCAGTTGGTCGCGTAGAGGCAAAAACAGTCTGAGAGACTTGACTCTCAAGGATCTTTGTGAGGATAGTGTTCTAAACTTCCCATTGAGATCATTGTACGGTTTATCCACCTTTACATTGATCTTAGCAGCATTCTTCTTCTCACCTTCAAGAATCTGCTGCACCATCAATTTCATCTGATTATCCCAGATGAAGACGCATTAGCAGTACATGTTGGAAGTTGGAATTGTCCTCGGTAGCTACCTTTATTCTGAAAACTCTTATGAGGCTGAAATTGCTGACCCTGTGACCCTGCCTGAGTGGGATACACTTGATCCGGAGGATACTTAACATTAGTACTCCTGTAGGAAAGCTTGGGATGGTTCATGTAGTTCTGGTTGAACCCTCTGTCTTGATCTTTCTCATACCCATTCACAAAGTTCAACACTGCTTGTAGATCTTCAGAACCATCTCCGCTGAACACTTGATGTACTGGACCTTTACCAGAATTCTCACAAAAATTGACAGTTATTTGATATGTCCTCAGGAGTTGCACAACATTGGTAGTTAACTCAACAATTTGCTTTGATTTTCCTCCTCTAACACCTTTATGTGACCTATTATAGTCAACACTGTGGTTGTTGTTGCTAGGTGCAAGATTCTCAATTAGTTGTGTAGCTTCCTCCTCAGTCTTGGTCATAAAGTCCCTATTACTAGTAGTGTCTAACGCCATCTTGTAGTCCTTATCGACTCCCATGTAGAAAGTGTTGATCAATGTGGCATATCGAAATCCGTGGTGAGGGCATTCCCTATAGTAAACTTTGAACCGCTCCCAAGCTTCATGGAATGATTTAGTACCGGTTTGCTGAAAGGAGGAGATCTCATTCCTCATAATGGCTGTCCTGGACTGGGTAAAATACTGTGTCAAGAATGCAGCTTTGTAATCTTCCCAACTTCTCAGATTCTCCGGATTCATAGACTTAAACAAGCGATGGGTTTTGTCTGCCAAGGAGAATGAGAACAATTTACGGTTGATTAGAACATTTGGCACTCTATTCAATTTCGTCGTCCCACATATATCCTCAAAATTATCCAAATGGTAGACCAGATTCTCAGATTCACAAGAGACAACAACCCAATTTTCATCTCAAAATCATTCCTATTGATAGGGAGTTGTTGGTTCATATCTCATAAAAGCTCAACATTGGGAGCATTATAATCCCTCTGAGTTTGTCGAGGCGCATGCCTAGCATTTAACGCAGCTAAAGAAGCAACATTAGCAACAGCTACACGGGCAACGTTTTCAGTAGCAACAGGAGGATTAATGGTTCCAAGAGGTGGTGGATCCTGAAACTCTCCATGATGTTCTCCAGCAAATTGGAGTCCATCATCACTCAAAATATTTCTTGCAGCAATACAATCAGACATTTCAGCTTCTCTCTACTCAGCTAACTGCTTCTTTTTCTTTTTCTCTCTTTTAAACTTTCTGATATCCATCCTTATGGTAGTCTGCTAGATGTGATGAGTCTTGGCTACAGAAATCATACACCTGAAAAATATAAAGAAAAGGCGAAAATGATAATCAGTAACAGTAAATAAAAATATTTTAGATTAGAAACTAATCCTAAATCCTTAGGTAACACAATTGGTCCCCGACAATGACGCCAACTTGATTGCTCGAGTAATTACTCAATATACTTAACCGCTAGGTAGTATATTCGAGGTCGATCCACAAGGATCAAAGATACTCTAAGGATTTCCAAGACTCGTTCTTAACTAAAACTAAAGAGGTTGTTTGTTTTATTTTCAGAATTGTAGATTAAATTATAAAAAAATAAACGATTAAACTTATATGATAAAAAGCATTGGGCCATAGGATATTTTGGAGATCAATGATTAATGAAAATATTAGACAGGAAATTTAACATAAAGAGCCGTTCTCGAACATGAACACAAGTTAAGACTAATTCCCTCTTAAGACATTAATCACTAAATTTGATTACTTGACTACTAAATTGTCATTTGTAATTTTCTAGTCAAATTCGCATTAGAATTAGGTTCATTAGGTTCACGATTCATTCTAACGTCAACTCTCGTTGGCTAGAAATACAATGCTCAATTCGCATTGGTTCAAATGTTCTATCGTACACTTTTGATGCATAGAAAAACCTAGACTCTAAAATAGGGTGATCAATCCTATTCTAGCATTAAGAACATGTGAATCAAAGAACTTCAAGATAAAAAACTCCAAACAACAATCAAACCATGAATTCATTTAATCTCCTACTTAGAACCTTAAAATCCAATTAAGAGACTACTCTCTCATAGGAAAATAAACAACACAAAGAGTTGAAGAAGATATAATAGATTAATGGAATATAAAAGAAAAGGGATTAGAAATATTTTCCAAAGTGTCAAAGAGGATGGATCCTTCTCCAAAAGTTGTTTACATAAAAACGCTCTCAAAAAGTTTTAGAAAAAGAAGCGTAAATAGAAAATTAGGTCTCTGGAGTTTTTATACCCAATTACAGAAAATATAAGATAAATCCAGTTAAGGAAAACTGAAATCTTGCGTCATGTTATCAAACCGATCGGTCCAACCGTCTCTGGCCGTCTGTTGAAGCACGGACCGATCGATTTAGTGCTGGACCGATTGGTCCAACCGTCTCTGCCCAATCGACGAGGCATAGACCGATCAGTCCTATCAGGACCAATCGGTCTACACCGTTTTCTCCCCACTTGAGATTTTCTCACCCTCTCTCGACCTGAGCAAGTTCAAACCATCCAATCCTGTCAGAAGTATCTAAAACCTGCAAAAGACTCAAGACACAACGAAAAAAACGCAAAAGACGGACTACGACATGATAAATGACTCAAAACAAAGGGACCTAAGACACTAAAAATGCAACATATCAACAACCATCATAAATTAGTTTCTTCGCTGCATCTAACATATCAAAAAACTTTTTCGCATCTAAGTTTTGTTCTCCAGTTCCACTTTCAGTCTTTTCGCGAAAAGCATCTATTACCATCTGTATTACACCGGTTGAATCTCTAGTTGTATTCTCTTCCTTATCAGTACTATTATTATTTCCAAGTTCCAATTCACAATTTTCAGCATCTCCATTGTTTTGGTTAGTACTAAGTTTGAAAATCTTCCCCATGTAAAAATCATATGTAATATCCAGGCGCAAATCCTCTTCTATAAAAATGCTTCCAAATATTATCTACTAAAATAAGTTTCTCATTACCATAAGAAGAATGTCAAACTCCTTCGATTGATGCATTGATTGGACACATCCACAATGAATTTCTTAGAGAACATGGGATCACTACACCATTCAAGCAAGAGAAGAATACCTCAACATGAAGTGTTGCTCTTTCAAAAGAAAGGATCTAGAAAAACATTATGAGAGGATGTTAAAAAGATTCTACGCTTTAAACAGTATAGACGATGTCAATCTCAAACAGACGTATTTGAATTCATTACCAGAGCCACTTGGAAATAAAACTTCACGGTTGTTATCCTTCAAAAATGCAACAGTTGCTCAAGCCTCATTAGGAGAAATATTCCAGATGTCTCTTGCGACACTAGAAAAGCTATGCAATCACCAGAAGTTCTTCAAGCAGATGCATGAGGAAGGAAAACTACTAAGGAGAGCATGTGATCGTTCAGATTTCTCTATAAAATGCAAAGAGAAGAAGTGTGGATGTTCAACAAATTATCAGAAAGAAAAAAAATTCAAGAAAAAATGGCAGAAGAAGTATCCTCATCTGTCTAGCAAAAAGAAGTGGAAATTCTTCAGGAAAAAGTCACAAAGAGATTTCAAGAAATCAGACAGGTATTACATCTGCAAGAAAAAGGTCACTATGCAAAACAATGCCCAAATAAGAAAAAAGAGATAATCTTCTTGGATACTTAGCATAGATAGAAGATATTGATGACTCCGACATTGAATCAATCTTCTCCCTTGATGATGAACCAACCGATGATATAGTTCTAGCAATGGATATCAAACAAAAAGAAGACTTCATATTAATCAAGCACTGAAGAAGAAAAAGAAGATACAGATGATCAATTCATGTTATTCGACCTCTACACATTTGATGCTTGTAGAGTCGAACAACCGCAGAAAGAAGAACTGACGTATATATCTCAACCATCAGCAAACGCCAAAAGTTACATCTTTCCCAACAAATATGACAAGCTCATCCAAGTCATTGCTTATCTCGACACTGGAGCAGCATCATATATCATCAAGCCAGACATACTTCCAGCCTCTCATTGGAATTCCTATTCAGTAGCTTTCAAGGCAGCAAATGGCCAGATCTTCCACATCTCCTTAGTCAGCAAGCCCACTTACATCCAACTCTTTTAAGGATACATGATCAAAGCCAAAGTATATGAGTCCGAACTCCCTGGAAAATATTTCATACTTGGATTTGATGTACTTCATAGCTTTAAGAGAGTATCTTGGCATCCAAAGGGACTTAAGCACAAGAACCAACTGCTACCATGGACTACTATCTCCCATCTCTATCCCATGGAGATATTAACCCCATCAAAGACGGGATTATCAATACTTCTTGTGCTACACACATTCAGAGTTCCTCACCAAATGTTCATCACCTTTATGGAAGAACCTGGACTTCTTCATATCATTACCCTTCAAGAAGAATGAGGATATCTATCCAACAAAAGCAAGCCATCCAGGAATGAATCCAGACCGTTATAATTTTACTCTCGAAGAAGTCGACTAACTCCAAAGAGAAGACCTTAGTGAGAAAACCACCTCCCCATGGGCATGCGAAGCCTTCTATGTTAACAAAAGAGCCGAACAAGTACGAGGAAAACTGAGGTTAGTTATCTACTACCAGCCGCTCAATCATTTCCTTCAAACGACAAGTTTCCTCTACCAAAGTGAGAATTTCTATTCCAGAGGCTCCCCCAAGCACAAGTCTTCTCGAAATTTGACTTAAAAGCAGGATTTTGGCAACTTGGAATCAAACCAGAAGATAGACCAAAGACGGGGTTTTGCATACAAGACCGACATTACCATTGGAAAGTCATGCCGTTTGGATTAAAGATTGCACCTTCCCTGAGATAGATTTTCTTGGAATGCATATTTCTAAAGAAGAATACTATTTTCAGCCTCATATTGCAACGCAGCTCGACGAGTTCCCTGATGAAGAACTCTCTTTCAAGCAAGTTCAGCAATTCTTCGGCATTGTCAACTAAATGTCAGAATTCCTCCATGCTCTGGCGAACACAGATCCATACTCTCAGCTCAACTCAAGAAAAACGCTCCTCCATGGGATCAAAAATACATAGAAGCAGTCAAAAAATTAAAAACAATTTCCAAGACCTTGCTAGCCTTGAAGATTCCATCCAGAAGAAAACAAATTCTGCAGACAGATGCAAGTGATTCTTACTGGAGAGCAGTCCTCTTGGAAGAAGATGAAAAAGGAAAAAGGCATATATGTGGTTACAAGAGTGGAGTCTTCAAAGATAGTGAAAACACTACCATTCCACTTACAAGGAGATACTCGCAGTAAAAAGAGGTATTAAAAAAACTGAGTTTCTCATGGTGAGCCATCACTTCCGTATTGAGATGGACATGTCATCATTTCCAAAAATGACCCATAAGCACAACTACTTAGGTGGGCGAGTTGGTTTTCACAATGGAAGTTTGATGTGAAACATATCAAAGGAAAATACAACTTCCTCCTTGACTTCCTATGAAGAAGGCAACGAAAAATCTCAACCATTGTCCTGATGATTTGTACTCTCAGTTCGGAGAACCCTGATAATAGGTTTTTAAGATCAATTAATCGTAAAGCACTATCATGTCGTTCTAGTATTGAAGGTTGTCAATCCAAATGGGTGTGATGCTAACAATCAAGATGCAATCAGAGTTCACAGAGTCAAGCCAAGCAATAACAGGTTTTGGTGTTTCTAGCAGTCCTAAATGAACATGTAGAAAACCGAAAATCAAGCAGAAACAAAAAGACACTCGACCAACACAGCTCGTCGTAAAGCACTGGGTGTGGTCGAGTGACTGGTCGAGTAACAAGTAGTCAATAAAACAAAGATACTCGACTGTAGAGTTTGTTGCCAGACAACTGGGTGGTCGAGTATCGGGTCGAGTAACAGGAAAGAATTGTAGAAACTAAGCAACAGGTGACAAGATGCAGTAAACAACATGCTCAATAAATTATCCCTAGACAATAAGTTCGGTAACCAAATCTAAGTGCCACCGCAATAGAGATCCTCAAGTTAAACTAGTCCCAGACTCAATCACCATTGACGAGAGCTAGCCTAACAGGCATTACGAATCAACAAGTTAAAGCCAAAACGCTCCTTGTAACCAATACCTTGGTACTAGTTTAGACATTTCATCGAACACCATTTGGGCGCGGAAATGTCTGGGTTCAAATTCCAGTTGATCAGAAAGCAATAGGCATTAAGAACAACTAATCCAGAAGGGATCTATAAATCAAACTCAACCACCTAGCATACTGAGAATTCTAAA
>Ga0041059_1002019_pt1 | contig 15573 bp, 17 predicted proteins | sample AraColnosormetaG_FD_56232 | JGI IMG/M metagenome (GOLD analysis project Ga0041059, IMG submission 56232) | Arabidopsis roots microbial communities from North Carolina, USA - Col MF nosort | ecosystem: Host-associated > Plants > Roots > Unclassified | place: USA: North Carolina | collected...
CTTNTTTTTTTTTTTTTCCTTCTGACATGCTTCTTTGTTGACTTGTGGGTGGGTCATGAGGAAGTTCTGAGATACAATTCCAACTTTTCCCTTATTCCAGGTGACGGAGCATCTTGAGAATGCTGCCAAGAATCTTAGCGTCAAGGTCGTTCCTATTGTTGGTGGGATGTTTTCAGAGAAGCAGGAAAGACGTTTAAAAGAGAAACCTGAAATAGTTGTTGCAACTCCAGGAAGGTTATGGGAACTTATGTCCGCTGGAGAAAAGCATCTTGTAGAGGTATGCAATGCATAAACGGAGAGTAAAAAGAATCATGTGCTTCCATTAGTCCGGTATCTTGCTTTTACATTAACAGATTTTGATGTAGTTATTGGATTTATGCGTAGATGCAGTAATCAGTTTGTAATCTAATACCATTTTCCTGAAGTTGAGTATGTCTGCTAATTAAGGCACGTGTAAAATTGTTATTACTGTTATATAGCTATTCTTAGACACTAAATTGTTCTGTCGTTTTCTAATCATCTTTGGCAGCTGCATTCCTTGTCGTTCTTTGTGTTGGACGAGGCTGATCGCATGGTTGAAAGAGGTCATTTCAGGGAGCTGCAGTCTATACTCGACTTGCTTCCAGTGACAGATAAACCAAATGAAGGGAAAACGCAAACTGTGAAGAGTAATGACACAGTTTTAAACGTCCCGAAGAAGAAAAGACAAACTTTTGTTTTCTCAGCCACCATAGCGCTGTCTTCGGATTTCCGTAAAAAGCTAAAGCGTGGCTCCTCAAAGTCAAAGCAATCATCATCTGGTGAAGTGAATTCTATTGAGGTTTTATCTGAACGAGCTGGAATGAGAGATAATGTTGCCATCATTGATCTGACAACTACATCTATTTTGGCACCAAAGATTGAAGAATCTTTTATTAAGTAAGTACTATTTAACCTATATCCCTCCGAAGCTTTTAATTTGACTGGGTAATAAGTAAGCTTTCATTGCTTGGAGGACACCATGCTTCTACTCATTATTTGCTTGCAAAACATCCAGAAATCTTTGATGCTACTTATTCTTTTGGTCTATCTCGGTGTTCTTAGTATATTTATCTTATAACAAACTACAGGTGCGAAGAGAAGGAAAAAGACGCATACTTGTATTATATTTTGAGCGTCCATGGACAAGGGCGGACAATTGTTTTCTGCACATCAGTGACTGATTTGCGGCATATCTCTGGGCTTTTAAAGATTCTTGGACTTGATGTTTGCACACTCTTCTCAGAAATGAAGCAGCGAGCTCGGTTGAAGGTTGAACTTTCTATTGCTTAGTTATTTGTCATCATGACTCCTTTTGCTACAATATTTTGTTGTGTCCTGAGTTCAAGGGGGTTTCGGAAACACACGTATTTGCTTACTAGTGTTACTTAGCATATTTTCCTTTCCTCACTCTTTATATGTCACAGTCAATCGACCGTTTCCGTGCGAGCGAAAATGGAATACTCATAGCAACAGATCTTGTAGCAAGGGGTATTGATATTAAGAATGTCCGAACTATTATTCACTACAAACTTCCACATTCGGCAGAAGTAAGCTTCAACCGTCTCTAAGTTTTCTAGTTTTTGATTGATAACAATTTTACAAGCTCTGAGCCTTTTATCCATATAGGTGTATGTACATAGATGTGGGAGGACTGCTAGAGCATTCGCAGATGGATGCAGTATAGCTTTGATTGAGCCAAATGAGACGTCCAAGTTTTACACGTTATGCAAGTCATTCTCTATGGTATATATATTTACACTCCCAAACCAAAGCTTTGATATCCTCAAAAGTTAGTTTATCATAAAGAAAAACACTGATTTGGGTAATGCTAAAGTAGGTATTTTTACTTACGTTTGGCCACTTTCATGCTGAATGTTCCTTTGTTTGTGCTTACAGGAAAGCGTAAAGATATTCCCTTTGGATAACTCTTATATGCCAGCTGTGAGGAAGCGATTATATCTAGCACGTCAAATATATGAGATTGAGCGGAAAGGCTCGCGGGTATTTCTTCCTTCAGTATACTGAGTGTACTTGTATTCTATGGTTTTTGTTGTGGGTGTGAAATTTTTGGAAAGAAATATGCTGGAAGGCCATGTTTCTATTACCATGCTTTGGATATAGTTAACCCTGGCCTATGTGAAATTTTTAGCTGGTGGTCTTCGTAGTAGTTTCACACTCACTGCCCTCAGCTGGATGGTTTTTAAATCTTATTGCGTACTTAACTTTCAACTTTGTCGTTGGTGTCTGCTATCCAGGAGAATGCAGACAGGACCTGGCTTAAAAAACATGCTGAATCAATGGAACTCGAATTGGACGATGAAGAAAGTGAAGAGGAAAGAGTGGACAATGTCAGGCAGAGAAAAGCGACCTCAGCACGACTTAATAAGCTGAAGGAGGTTTTTCACTGCTACTCAGAAAAAAAGTTCTCCTGAATCATGAAATATTACTTTCCCTTAAGAAAATCGTATTACGAATTATATGTTGATGTCTGGTTCAATCCGCAGGAACTTAGCACGCTCTTATCACATCCGATGCAGCCCAAGAAATTTTCAGGCCGTTACTTTGCTGGGGTAAATTTTGTTCCTCTCATCTTTCTTTTTTTTGGTCACAGCCTCCATATCTTGCATTTAAAAAAAAAAATCTTTAGCCATTCTAGCTCTCTTCCAAACAGAAGGTGCTGCTGCACAGGAGACTTATCAATATCTTTTGTCCCAGGTTGGTGTGTCGACTCTTATGCAGAATCAGTTTGTAGAGTTAAAGAAGCAAAAACAAGCACAAATGCAAATTGGTGGAGATATAAAGAGAAGAAAACTTGTTGTCATTAACCAGAACTGCATCGAACCTCTTCAAGCCCTTCGTGCTGGTGGTAACGAGGTACTTAGTTTTCGACTCTCTCCTGTACCCCAATATTATTTCAAATCACCTATTCAGCTTGACCTTGATGACCCATCACCATGATTGGAAATATGTGTTGGGTGTTTTTTTTGGATAATCTTTCCTTTAAAATTCAATCTTTCTTAGTTGCTGAGACGGTGTGAACTATATTACCAGTTTGCATGACCATATCTGATGAATGATGTTGTCGCTTTGTTCAGATGCTGAAAATGAAAGGTCAGAGTGCAGAGAAGAGGCGCGATATAGCGAGCTTGAAAAAGAAAAGAAAGGAAGAGAAGATAGGTATATATTTATATAAGTCTGATCTTATTGATAACTTGCTTTCACTGATGTGTCCTTCCTTAAACAGATGTTTATGATCTTGCGTTGTCCATCTTTCAGGTCGGCGTGATCAACGAAGGAACCAGAAGAAACAGAGAAAACTAATGGCTTCTTCTTAATTACGTCTGGCTTTTTCCAAATTTTGTTTGTCAAATCAGATTTTGACATTATTATAAGAGTTATAAACCATCAATTGTAAAACTAGTGTACGTCACTTCTTTTTATTTTTTAAAGAACGGTTTAATCTCCTAAATCTTTGATCAACTAGCTCATGTCATTATTATAATTTAGTTTAGGGGATATTTAGATGAAACTCATTTCAACATTGGCCACAAACGAAATATGAATATGTTGGACAAATCAGACGGCCGAAATATAAACGCGTAAATCGCAAATTTTTGACAAATCCATAGATTTAAGAGCTACTACATTCAAGAGTATAGCCATCTTAAAACTGTTAAAACGCCGAAAAATATAAAATAAACTGTTATTGCGCCTACTGATTTAATTTGAGAATCTCATTTACAAAAACAGCACAAGCTATCACAACTTTACAATCCAAAATAACAAGAGATATGTCAACTAACTTAACTGACATAAACTATTTTTACCTTTGAATCTGATCCGAACTTGAGTTGTTAGCCGCTGATGAACTAGACGGCCGTCCATTTTCAGTCCCTGCTTTATCTGAACCAGCTGCGACGCCAACACCCCATCTTCTAGAAAGTTCTGATGGCTCAATCACTTTAACCGAACCATCAGACAGTCCAACCGCTAATTGATTCGGTTCTTGTGGATGAGCTGTGATCACCTGTGGGAAAATCGGTGCACTATCACAGAAGAAAAAGAAAGCATAATCAGTCCCAAAAAATCACAATGGTCAGATGGATGATATAAACTTTATATGAAGTTTGTAAAATACGGTACCTGTTTGGTGTAGGTTGAGGCATGTAGGCTGATGGGGCAATGCGGCATCTGAGTCTCAAGGATTCAGCATCAAAGACTGCAATGTTTCCATCAGCGAATGACGCGTAAACCAGTTGGCTGTTGCATGAGTAAGATGCAGAGGTTATGGGCGAAGAGAGAGCTTCTTGGGGCACCCACTGCACAAGGAATGAGAATTTAAGGTTTCTTATAATCATTCAAGATCTCCAAGTAAATACAAAGATTTTTTACGATACCTTATGAATGCATTCCATCTTCGAAGCATCGTAAATGGCGAGCTGTGTCTCATGTGAAACCAATAACTGGATTTGGTCGTTGTGGAATTGGACTCGTGTGTCGCCTACTGGTGCTTTGCCAGGTGGTAGCTGTATCGCTGAAGATTTCTTTTTCTCCCACGAGTCAGCGGTCCAGAAGAAGAGCTGTAATAAAGAGAGTTAACGAGTCTGTTAAGTTACAAGCCAACATGGACACGAAAAGCTCCAATAGCATCTAAGAAACATGAATTTTGTCTTACCTGAGCATCGGCACCAGAAGAGACAAGAATATTGAGCGCGGTAGAGAATGCTAGACCAGTTATGTGCTTCTGGTGACCTTTCAACTTTGTTTTCACCTATAGATTAAAAGAGATTACATTACAAATTCATTTAAGAGATGAATCAGCAGTTACACCAGTAAAAACCAGTAGACCGCAGAATAGAACAAATGTACTATACCTCATCTACCCTGACGTTGTAAATATGTATACTCGAGTCCTCCATCCCGATTGCAATAATATTATTATCTTGAGGATGAAATGCCAAGAAAGTTGAAGCTGGTGGCGGTGGCATGAAAGTTGTCATTACCTGCACGAAAGGGAAAAATGCATTTAGCTTCGCATATTACTCAAATAGTTTCATTAGCTCCTGAGGTATCAGTATTTAGGAGATGCTCCCGAGAACAGAAAAAGTTGGATTAAGCTGCTTACTTTGAAAGTCATCATATTGAATAACGAAACCTTTCCACCACAAGCTGACATTACGTATGAGTCATTCTTGGAAAGTGCTATACACGGAACACTCCCTTCAGGATTCTCGGGAACATCATTTGCCATTAGGAGACCGCTGTTTGGCTGCCAATGCTGTGGAGTTACACTAGCAGTTGCCTTCACAATAAAAGGACAAAATTTCAGACACTTATGCAAGAGAGCTTCAAACAAGTGACTCAACAACTCACATATATCAACAAACCACATGAGTGTAAAATTTGAAAGGTACAACGAATCACCTTCCCAGTTGGATTTTGCTCATTGCGGATCCACTTCCATAGTCTTTGAACACCATTTGATCCAAGAGCCAAAACACCAACGCCAGAATTTGTGTAAAGAAGCCGAGCAACCTTAAGGATTGACATAGCAGCAAAAGATTATTTCAAGATAATTATTAATGAAACAGAACAATTGATGGGCAATTTCAAGCTAAGACGGTAACAAACCTTGCTAACAGAGTCCTTGCTATCTGGCATTGTCACTTGTCGGCACTGAGTCGGATCAACAATTTCTGTGAGCTCTAAAGGTTTAGACTTATCAACAGAGTCCAAGTTTCTTGGCTTTTCCATAGTTCTTGACATTGCCTCAATTCCATTCTGCATAACACCAACAGAGACCACATATAAGGATTCTTATTGAAATAGGAAAAAATATATATATATATATTGAAAAAGATATACTAAAATTTAAATCATACAGGAATTGGGGTTGGCCTTGCAGGAGAGCCTGCGTCCATGTGTTCAATTTTACCAATAGCGGGGCTGATGCTTGAAGCCATTGCGGAGGTGGATACCTGAATCACCGGTATTGACACTCGAGTTAAACTGGACATAAGGCATGAGTAATAAAAATATTTCATGGATAACATAAAGAGTAATTATTCCAAGACCTTCATATCAATGGATGCTTTAGATGCTTCAAAAGACCGCGCTTCAAATGCTCTTAAGGTTCTGAGACCATCAGTATTTGCAAGGATCTTGAATCCATTATCTGCTGTAGTAACTGCAAGAAGATTCCCATCCTTGTTGAATCTCAATCGGGGTAGATTCTGAAATAAACGGTACATAGCATCAGTAAAGTAACAGGCTCGAGAATACAAAAGATTTTATATACAAGTAGCCAAGAGGAGTATTTTGGGCAAGAATGTCATACCGGAAGTCCACCTTCAGCCTCAACAACTGTCAAAAGATTTGTATTGTCCATGTTCCAGAATTTTATTTGATTGTCTTCACCAACAGCCAAGAAACGGTTACGGGTTGTATCAAACTGAACAACTCCAGCTGATTTCTTCCTAAAGCCTAAATATGTCCTCTTTAGGGCACCTTCACTCTCATTCCACTCGACGAGGAAAGAGTCTCCTTCTTTACTCGTCCCACAAGAAAATAGTCTGAAATCATAGCAGATATTTACTTGATAATGATATGAGCCTATATTTTGTTCAGAAGATTTCAATTTATGGCAGAGACATAATTTTGTTATACAACTCCAGAGCTTTTCAAATAACAATGATGTACCTGCTTCCATCAGCACTGTAGAGCATTGTTGTACACCACTGTCCCGGTGCGTCATAATCAACCCGAGAACCAACATTATCATAGAGCCACGCCTTGATCTTTCCATCAAGAGCGGTTGAGAATATAAACTGCATAGTAAAAAAAGAGAAAAATAAATTACAAGACAGCGAAAGGGAAAGTTTTTCAGGTCTTTTTAAACAAGAGATGCCTGCACCTGAATATTTTCCTTCTGGTGAGGGCAAATGGAATAAACTGGTGCCTCGTGCCCTTCAAAGGTGAAGAGCTTCTTCCCACTCAAATCCCACACCTAGGAAATATCATAATTAGACACGGGATAATAAAACTGAGTTCAGAGTCATCATAATCCTAACGTACCTTAATCAATTTGTCATCCCCACAAGTCACAACACACATTTGCTTATTTGGGTGGGCGAACGCCAAGTCATTCACACAGCCTACATGAGCATCAATCTAATCCACAGAAACAGATGATCGATTAAGTTTGGTGCAGATGCAAAGGCAAGAAACTAAGTACGAAAAGACAATTAAACATACCTCGAGGTGTTGACGTAGGTCTGAGCCTTGGTAAGCATATACATGGATCAGATGTTTAGTAAAAGAAACCCCTGTACATGGAAAATGTTACAAAGTTCAAACTTCGTGTCTACTTGAAATTACAACTATATATCTTTAAAACGTTTTTAGGAGAACAATCTCCATCTACCATACCAAGCAAGTTTCCATCTGGGCTCCATGCTACACGAGTGACGGATATCGATGGCTCTTTGACTATAGAACCCTGGCGAGAAAATGCCCGCACAACAAAATCATAGTTTATTAGCTTAGTTTTAAAGTATAGGATAGAACAGAACAGAACATAAATCACTCAAGGCTGGATTAGCTTAGTGTTAAAGTATGTTTCTAGATAATTTATCTTTATCAAGAAAATAAGTAAAAACGATGGAAGAAGAGAGAAACCTGGAAGATCACAGAACAAGCCGCCATATTCCATATCTTGAAAGGTTCTGTGACAACCTTTTCTCTGGATCCAACTTCCCACAAGGTGACTTCGCCGCTTGAACAACCAACTACGAGTAACAGACATATTATAACAAGAGCCAAATAAAAATCTCAACTCTACTAAGCTTTTCATGGTAGCAATGGACTAACCAGCGAGCAAAGTGTGATGAGAAGGGTGAAAATCCATGCTTATCACCACCGACCCTTGGCGAATTGTACTCACTACATTTCTAGGGAGGTCATCAAGTGACGCAGGGGGATGAGAATGAGCAGGATATGTGACCTGTGATTTGAAAAGTAGAGCCATCTACTCAACATCAAAGCGCACATTCCAAAAGCAACAAGAGTTTTGTTTGCTAGGTAAGCACTAAGCGTTTCAAAAACAAGGAAAACCTGAAGGCAATTACCTCGTTGGATGTTTGTGCAGACCGTAAGCGTTTCATGAGTTGCTCGTGATCAGCACTTTGATAATCCATTAATCCTAGAGAGTTAGACGGTGCCCGAGGGTGTTTCAGCTCATTAACTGTTGAGACGAAATACAGCAATAGAACTTCAGGTCTTAAAATTCATTTCCTAAAAACTCTAATATCACAAGTAAGAAAAAAAAACGAAAGATACCATAATATCCAGACACTTGTAAGTTGTGACATAAATTATACCTTGACTTGGCTGCATAGGAAATGGGGAAGCAGCGACAACACCAGATGGAACTGATGAAGAAGGATTTGGGTTTGCCATCCATCCAGCTAAAGCATTGGCATTAGGAGCCGGAGCAGGATTAGATTGAAAGGGCTGCACAGATACAGTTGTTTCATCAACCCTCAAAATATGAACATTAAGTTATATAATAGAATGGGTGGAAGTTAAGTAAGTGATCCTACTCCACCATGCACTCCAAGAGGAACAAAGTTTGAAGGTCTTGCAACAGCAGCAACTGGAAGATTGACAGGAGTGAGTGCACGAGCACCGTTTGATGGTGAGCAAGAGTGATCCAAGAACAATGTCTTGATGTCAGGATTAGGCCTTGGATTTTTACATAGCTGATGCTGCCAGTTTAAGCTGCAATGTCCCAAACACACTTGTCATACACTTTAACTAATCTCTATAAAAAAAGGAAAGAATTATGACTCCTCCTAGTTCACCTTTGATTGATCAAAGTTCGCAGGCGAGAAGCTTTGAAACTGGGGAAGGCTAGCTTCTCTCGAAACAGAGGATTCGCCTCAATCAATTTCTTCAACTCAGTATACATTATAGACCTTGCAGATTTAGTATCACCATATTTCGACAGTTGCTCATTTTCCCTAAGAAAAAAACACACTCTTCAACATTATCGTAACCACCTACCAAAACTTCAATAATATCAATGGCAAAGTAAAAAAAAAAAGAAACCTAAAATTCTCCAGAGTAAGCAGCTGAGTAATCTCCTTGTAAAGCTCCTCGTTAAATGTAGCGAAAACTTTCAAGTCTTTGGCTAATATCTCAACAGCTTTTGCTCTGTCATTTCTGTAATAAAAACACACAAATGTATCAAATCAACAACACTAGTCTAAATATCCGACCAAACAAGAAGAGAAATCATTACCGATCTAGAGCTTCGAGATACTTTTGCTTCCTAATCTCAAAGAAGATTTTCATAGAGTAACGATTATCATCGACTTTAGTGAAACCAGAAAGATACTTCTCCACTTCATCCCACTCTCCAGCAAGAGCTTTCTCTTCAAAGTACTTAATGTTAAAGAAGAAGCCAGATTCTTGCTCTAGCCTACACATCAACCAATTCCAAATTATACCCAAAATTACGCAGAGAAACCAAACAAGCACACAAAAACGACAAAGCACAAACTTACTTGTGAACAGATTCCTTGAACTTCTCCTCATCTAAGAACTGGAGAATTAAGAAAACTAACTCTCTGCTCAAAGACGACATTTTTTCCTAAAACTCTCAGAAGAAGAAATTCAAGGAATTTAAGCGATCTGGGTTTATCGTGAAAGAAGGGTAGGTCAAAGTTTGCGAAATCGATTTAGTCGTAGTTGAGAATGAGTTTTCTAGGGTTTCAAGGTTGCATTTCCTCGCGTCGCAAAGCGAACATTAAGAAAAAGCTGACCCCAGAGATGCTACAAAATTTCTATTTATATTTTTTCATTTAATAAAAAAGGAAAAAGATAAAGAAAAAAGTACGACTTGTTCTCCACTTTCTTCGATGCGTTTTGTCACACAGACTGTAGTTTGATAAGTTAACTAACTTATCATTGATAAGTGCTTTCGTTGTCGTATAAGTTGATAACCTCGTTTGGTTAAACTGTTTGGTCTGATCCCTTAGCTTAGGGTTTTTATCTGATGCGGGTGAGCCCACCGAAAGCAGATGTGGGATCTCAGAGTATTCTCCGTATCTGAATTGTATTGACACTTGTCGCGCTTGTGATGCATTTTTAGGTGGGGGTGCAAAGTAGTGGATTATAAACCCTTAGGTGGGTTACGTCACGCGGATTCGAAAAATGGAATTGAAGTGAATTGAGCAGAGTTTTACTGGCGTCCGCCACATGTTGTTGCCTTGTTAGGGGGAATGACGTGGTCTCGATATCTGCGTCTATCTCGTAGAAGTTTTCGTCAGAGCGTGAGAAATACGAGATACTTGCTCAGCTAGAGATTCTCGTAATAATATTAGTTGAGAGCGACTGCTAATGGCTGCGACCAAATCCAGCCAATAATTCTTTGTTTGATCGATATTATAATTAGTCTAATTAAATTATGTACGCAATGCCATAAACAAAACATATGAACATATTTTAAAAAACATTTAAAGTGTGACTGATGGATCATCTTAGTTTTTTTTTTTTTAAGTAATGATTTTCATAGTGTTATAAACATCTAAGAGAATTCATCATCAATTAACAAATCTAAGAGAATTCAAGTCCTAACAATACTATTGGTCAAAAAGTTCATGATTATGTTTTCTCCTATGTTTTTGGAGCATATGAGGATAACTAGAAAAAACAAGGTTACTGTAACCATTTTTATGTATATAACAAGACAGAAAAGAAACTTGAAATTTAATTACACAAACTCTCTAATGTTTCCACATGGTGCTAATCATTTGTTTTTGCTATACGATCAAATACAAAAAATGTATTGGTCCCACATTAAGAGGCCGACTTGATAACTGAAGCCCAGGTTTAGCCCAGTGAGTTGTGTCTTCAATTGCTGTTACATATATAGCCGGAAGGTACGAAAAGAGTTGTAGAAGCTTTGACCTAACTTGGAGATGAGAGATTCAACAATGGCGATGTCCGATCTTCCCCGAGATTTGGAAGAGGAAGTGCTCTCTAGGGTCCCGTTAGCATCTCTTAGAGCAGTGCGAACTAATTAATCGAATATGGTTGCCTCGCTCTTGACATAATAATGGTTTGATCATTAATTTGTATGTCAGACCATTATTATTCACTTAGTATGTAATCTCTCGTTGGCTCTTCCAATATTTTTTTGAAACAGCCGAATACATCTTAGACACTTTTTTCCTTAGAAGCTCTCTTTAGCATTGCTATTTAGATGAAAATAAAGAAGTTCTGTATTGTCCATGATACAATTGTTGTTCTCTTTGCATATGAAAAACAAAAAAATGACTTTATAACATGTTTGTGTAACACATGAGCTTGAAAGCAAAGGAAATAGATGCTTTTTACCAGCTACCAGAATTGATATGTCCACTCTCTTTAAATCAACATATCGGGTCCGATTGGTGACCTATAAATGAATACAAGGAATGAAGAAGAACATGACTAAAAAAGAACAAACAGGAAAAGAAAAAATGATAAAATAGGAATGAAAAGGAATGGATATAAAGGAAAAATAGAACAAATGTTACTGTAAATGATAACCAAAACATAGAATAAATAGTAACAAAAATTAAAAAATAAATAAATTATTTTTCAAATTAAATATTAAATATAAAACGAACATAAATTTAATTTTTATTTAATAAATATTTAATTTTTTTTCCTGTTTGTTCCTCATCAAATTTGGGAAGGAAAAATTTTCTTCTACCATTCCTCAAAAAATAAAGAATGATTAGGAATATTGTGGGGTCTACATATTACAATTTGGAAAAAAAATACTAATGATGGTGAAAAAAAGAGGAACAACATGTTGTTCCTGTGCATTCATTTTCTAAATAATGGTCACTAATAGGACCCATCGTATGATCAATTAATGAGATTCGCTAAAAAAAGTCCACTATTGAAAATCATATGTCAAATTATTTAAATTAAAAAAGCAATTCAAGGAAATTCAAGATATCAAACATAATAAAATCTATATCTTAAGTTAACTCAGAAAATATAAATTTTCTGTTGCATACCACCGGGTGTGCCCTAGCTAGGCAGAGAAAAGAAAAGAGTTTTATTTTTTTTGTTTCACTGCTAAAGGTAACTTGATTTGTAGTATGACATATAACATATTCAACAATGGCGATTTCAGATCTTCCTAGGGATTTGGTAGAGGAGGTGCTCTCTAGAGTTCCGGTGACATCTCTGAGAACAGTGCGATCTACTTGCAAAAAATGGAACATTATATCCAAAGACGAGAGCTTTACAAAGAAGCACGTTGGTCAAGCAAACGCAGCAGCAAGGGAAAGTGAGTTTCAGGTGGTAATAATGACGGAATACAAAGTTTATCTAATGAGCGTCAATCTCCATGGCATTCAAAACAATGTTGATCCATCTATAGAGTTTAAATGTAAACTTATCAGCCTAGATGATTCAGATCGAATAGGTATATCTCAAGTCCATATCTGTCACGGTTTATTTTTATGCATCACCAACGAAAAAAATTATAAGCTTGTGGTTTGGAACCCTTATCGTGGGCAAACAAAGTGTATCGAACATAGGATTTCTTACAAGAGATGGAACAGCTACGCTCTCGGGTACGAGATGAAGAACAACTCTTGTCTTTCGACACAAAATCTTGAAAATTGTGGTGACATCATTAGTCGATTTTCACCCAGTTTATGAGACTGAAATTTACAACTTTCACTCTGATTCATGGAAGAATATTGTTGATTCCACTCCTGAAGGGGATATGCAATATTTTAAACAAGGCGTGTCTCTTAAGGGAAATACTTACTGGTTTGCTAGAAAGTATGTGATCTATGAAGGAGGACAAGAAGCATGGGTTAGTTTCTTGATTTGTTTTGATTTTACAACAGAGAGATTTGGACCGCGACTTACTCTGCCTTTTGACTATTCTACAAAGGAGAGTGTGAGTCTCTTGAGTGCTAGAGAAGAGCAGCTTGTGCTGTTATATCACCCCTGGTTTACAATGATGATGGAGATATGGGTTAGTAATAAGATTGAGCTCAATGCGGTGTCATGGATAAAGTTCTTAGAGGTTAACATGATAACATTCCCTCATTATCGGTTTAGTTTTCACCATGTGAGTTTCTTCATTGACAAGAAGAATAAGGTTGTAGTGGTTTTGGATAAAGACAAAGAGACGCGTTCTCGCAACTTAGGATATTTCATTGGAGATGATGGATATTTCAAAGAAGTGGAACTGGGAGGATCTAGAGACAGAAATGGTTATCCATTTGTGTTCTCTTATGTTCCAAGTTCAGTGCAATTTTAGCAACTTGCAAGAGACAACAAACCATATTTGATTAATTAGTCCATTTACAATGCCTAATCTATATGTATTTACTCTTTTCTTTTGTCATCTTTGGTTATTAATTTGTATACATGTCGACCATTGTTGGTCTTTGACTATTGGGTGCAAATAGAGATTCTTCATCAGAATGGATTTTGCTTCACAAGAATCAACAACATTATGAAATACAAATCAGAGATGGTTAAATTAACCAATGAAATTTCCACAAGTTAAACCGGAAAAAAACAGAGCGGACTAATCCAGTTGTGCCAATGGCAAAGATGTAATTTCAAAGAAAAAAGCCTTAATTTTGGTAATTGGTACTTGGTGTCCAAATTCCGCCAAACAAAACTGTATCGCCGTCTCTCTTCTTCCTCAAAAACCCTAGAAACTGTAAAACCCTTGCCTATCTCTTACACACACCACCATCACAGTTCAACTTTTGTTTGTCAACAACAATGTCTTCCAAAGGTCTGAAACCTCAGAAATCAACCAAGAGGAAGGACACCGATAGCTCTGCCAAATTCGATTCTCTAAAATCAAAGAAGCCAAAGCTAGTGTCTGGAGAACAACAACAACATGTGAAACCTAAATTTGGTAAACCCAAATCTGCAGGTGATAAGGAGCAGAGTACTAATCTATCGAAGAAGGAGCGTCGTGTACAGGCTAAGGTAAAACATTTTTGGATTTTGAATCTATATGTCTGATGAATTATACTTTAGTTTCTGATTCTTCATGTGCTTTGATTTGGGTTTGCAGGAGCTAACAGAAGCTAGGAAGAAGAAGAGAAAGCCTCATTACAATCTTGAGCAAGTATGCTGCTTTGTGAATTGAAATTTTCTGGCTTTAGTTTTTTTCGTCTTCTAGTTATTGTAACATAGGGATAACTCTTATCAGGAGCTTGTATCTCTATGGGAGAAGATGAGACGCCGTAATATCGGCAAGGAGGATCGATCAAAGTTAGTTTATACAATAAATTGTCAATCTTTGATTTAAAAAGGTTATATATTGTATTTGTTTGATTAAACTTGGTTTTGAAACTATTTGTTAGGCTGATTTCTGAAGCTATAAGGAAGATGAAGGGGAAGGTTCCAGAGATTGCAGTCTCACATGTTTCATCTCGTGTACTTCAGGTATGTTTTTGCATCTTTGAGTTTTGTTAATAAGGCTGTCAAATTTCTAACAAGATATGTAATTGGTTTGTTATTTTCTTCTTGTTACGTAGACTTGTGTGAAGTTTTGCTCACAAGCTGAGAAAGATGTTCTCTTCACGGAACTCCAGCCACAGTTTCTTAACCTTGCTTCTAACAAATATGCTGTTCACTTTATACAGAAGATGTTGGATGGAGGTATGCTCTAACTTCAACTTGTATATACAGTTAGCTTTATACAAACTGCTAATTTGAGTTTATATTTGTGTAGCATCTAAGCAGCAGCTGGCAGCTTGTATATCCAGCCTCAGGGGACATGTTGCTCCTCTTCTCCGTCATGTGTTCGGATCTCTTGGTATGTGGACTACTGATGTAACATAGTGATGTTTCAACATATATAGCATTTTTTGTTTCTTTTGAAGCTCACTTTCTCTTTGTTTTTTTTATAATCTTCCTCAAGTTGTGGAGCATGCATACCATCTGGGAAGTGCAGCACAAAAACAAGAACTCCTTGCAGAATTGTATTCTACTGAGCTTCAGTTATTCAAGGGCTTGACCACATCTAACGAAAAAACGTAAACCTTCATTTATCTTCCTGTCTTACTCTTAAAGTATAGGAAATAGAGCAGCCAGGTCTCTTGTATCTTTTTTTTTTTGATACTTGAGAACTAGGAATCCCTTATCTTAGCTTTCATTGTTGTTATTTGCGATGGTGATTACAAACTCGATATCACTCTTCACTGTCATGAGTTGAACATATATTAAGAGTTACAGAATGTGATTCAGGGTGGTGGACATCATTGCTAAGCTGGGACTGCAAAAAGGCGCTGTTAACCGACACATGACTGCCATTATCCAACCGATACTTGAGAAGGGAATTGTCGACCACACTATCACACACAAATTGCTGATTGAATACCTGACAATAGCTGATAAGGTATATATATGTATAATTTATGTGAGGGTTTGGGATTACAAATTTGTTTTGCATTACATTCTTCTTGTTTTATGCTAAATGGATTTTTTTTTTTTTTTTTTTTTTTT
>Ga0041059_1002020_pt1 | contig 15562 bp, 13 predicted proteins | sample AraColnosormetaG_FD_56232 | JGI IMG/M metagenome (GOLD analysis project Ga0041059, IMG submission 56232) | Arabidopsis roots microbial communities from North Carolina, USA - Col MF nosort | ecosystem: Host-associated > Plants > Roots > Unclassified | place: USA: North Carolina | collected...
TTTTTTTTTTTTTTTTTTTTTCCTTCAATATTTGGTTAGTTGGTGAGAGAAAGACAGCCCAGAGATTTTGATTCCTCGTGCATTTCTTGTTTCCCGAAACAAATGGCACAAAGAAATTTGTAGATTATAATGTATCAGCAAAGCAAACTTAGGAACAAACCAGAGAGCTTGTAACATTATCAGGCCAGTTTTAATTTGCTTTCAATGCTCTGTTTTCTTAACATTTTCTTCTTTGTCTGTTTTTTTTTTGGTCATTTTTTTTCTTATTTGTTTAACTGTACTTTCTCTCTAAGGATAAAATCTTATAATGGTAAAAGCTCTCTTTTGTTCTTTCTATGAAACATAGGCTTTGCCAAATTAGAGTCATAATCCGAAATCTTTACCTGACCGGGATAAAGTTCAGTTAAACCGGATCAGACTAAGAAAACAGAGTACCAAACAGAGATTTTTGTGATTTTTGAGAGAGTTTGTGTGGTGGGGACTGAAGTGAATCTAACCACATAAACACTTGGAAGAGAGAATCTGAAAAACTCAAACTTTAAAAGCTTGAAGCTTTGAGTAATAAGAAAAGGTTTGGACTTTTGCCAATAGGACTGAAGGGAAATCTCACCTTATCCACACTCCAACCACAATCCCTTATTACATCTTAGTCCACGTCATCATCATCATCCTCATTCATCTCTAATACTAAAATCTAATCTCTTCCTTGCTCACTCACCAATCAAACTCAAAAAACTCTTGAATTTTTCAAGAACAAAAGAAAAAGACATCTTTAATGGCGGCCATGAACTCGAGTGTTCTCACTTGCAGCTACGCAATTGCTGGCTCTGGCTCGGTAGAGCTTAACCAGAAAGTTGGTTTGGTGAATTCATCAGTTGGGTTTGGTCAGAAGAAACAGATGATTATGCCTGTGATCAAAGCTCAACGCGTTGTTGGTGATGATGTTGATGGATCTAATGGAAGACGATCAGCCATGGTTTTCTTAGCAGCTACACTCTTCTCCACTGCTGCTGTTTCTGCTTCTGCTAATGCTGGCGTCATTGACGAATACCTCGAGAGGAGCAAAACCAACAAAGTAAGTCTTTGAATGCCTCAATCTTGACATTGCTAAAGATCCTAAAAAGTTTTGGATTTTTTGAAATTTTGATTATAGGAACTTAATGATAAGAAGAGATTGGCAACAAGTGGAGCAAACTTTGCGAGAGCATTCACTGTTCAATTCGGAAGCTGCAAGTTCCCTGAGAATTTCACTGGCTGCCAAGATCTTGCCAAGCAAAAGGTTTGTCTAATATCCACAACGTTTTCTTTTCTTTGGGAATAATATTTAACTTGAAGAGATTGTGATGTTCTTGTTCGTTTTCTGTTTTGCAGAAAGTTCCATTTATCTCAGAAGATATTGCTTTGGAATGCGAAGGCAAGGACAAGTACAAGTGTGGTTCCAATGTTTTCTGGAAATGGTGAAGAACTTTGTTTGTTTTCATCTATTCTTATATAAATCCAACAATGTATCTATCTCTCTCTATTCATGAAAGTTCTCGCATCCATTTGAATCTATCAAGCTAAAACTCTATTGAGAGATTAGGATGCATTATTTTGCATTAAGTTCAGCCTAAGATAAAAAACCTGACTGAATACATACATGTTCATTGAAGAAGTTTCAGTTGGTTTTACGGAGTTAACACCAATGCAAGCAAATAGAAGAAACCATAGAGTAACACATATCACTGTAATCTAACTTTACCAAAGAACCTCAATAGAGTTCTTCACCTTCAAGAACACAAAAATGTGCGAATAGTACAAACAAATGACTCAACAGCTAAAAAAAAAGAACTTCCTAAAAGACGAACCAACAAAAAAAGGGATGATATGGAGTTAATAAGAGTGTTTTTATACGTACAAAAAAGAGTGGGACTTGAAGTAAGTCTTCTCAACCGATAGCGTAAGTGAGTGTTTCCACTTCACTGGGTCGCCAGATTGATTTTTGAACAGAGAGCAAACCTTCTTTTTCCTTAGAATAAGTCATTCGAACTTCCCATTTCATCGCTTTCACCATGCCTTCCACTTGCTGTATTGTTTCCGCATCGTCTCGAACTATCAGTTTCCCTTCCGGTCTCAAAACACGATCCACTTCTGCTATCACCGCAGTTAGATTGCACCTGTAAAGTAAAGAGTTTGTTAAGTATTATGTTTCTGTTGTTTGAAACAGAGACTCTTTGTTACACAAACAAACCTTTGTTTGAGTTTGGAGAAAAGATGGTCGGCGTGAAGGAGATCATATGATCTCGGGTATGTACTGAAAGATTCGCACCAATCGTGGTAGATACCAAAGAGTCCTCGTTCATAGATTATTGCAAGTGTGTCTGGTGAATCTATTGGAACCACATTCATGACCCACACTTTCAGATCTCTTAGAGCTGCCGCAAAACTGCAACAAGAGAATCAACACAAACATTAAAGATGCAGGAAACATCAATACAGTGTTTCTTGATTGACCTTATATTATTTGAATTCAATTGAAAGCGGAGAGGAAAGCATGTTTTACTTACCCTCCATAAACGGCTCTCATGTCCATCACATTTCTAACAGATGCCCAGTTGATTCCTAAACCATTAAGGTATGATTTGGTCACTACGCGTTTCCAGTGCTCATAATCAGCACTGAAATCCTCTGGTGCTGCTTTTCCGTAAACTCCAGTCTGGGAACTTGATAACCAGAACGGTGCTTTCTCTAATCTCGCTGGCCATTGTTCGGGCCACTGAGATCCACGTTGCGTTTTGTCTTCTGGCGCGGTGTGCATGCATGCTTGAAGCGGCACTTTCCTACAAAAACCACACATCAAAACATGTATTCGTTAACCTAGACCAGCTGATTCTTTAAGCACAGTAATTAACATCTGAAAAAGAAATATACCAAGATGCATTTGGATCATCAGAGTCTGCACAAATTGGAGGCACCGGTTCTGATCTGTTTTTGTAGCACTCATTTGAAGTTGGCTTTCTGTAAGTAGCAACACCTACTCCATTGATAGTGTCCTTGTTAATGGATACGAGTTCCCAACACATCTTCTTAATGAGTTCACTCATAGCTGCAAAAGTCGCCAACATGACGTGTGAGAAAACCTGATCCAATGCAATTAGATAAAGAAGGATAATGTTTTTTCACAACCTTTCCAAATTTCAACATCTTCGGTCTTCTTCTGATAAACAGGAGTAGCAGACCACACAAAGAACCCACCGGGTCTCAATACACGGTTAAGCTCCAGGAGAAGTTTACCACCTGCCCATGTATTGTGCACACAAACATCAGAAACAGATACCAAAAAGTTTGACGGATCACTCGAAAGAGACTGTTAAGACTTAAGATCCAGGAGGAGTTTCCATTCAAAGACTCTATATCTATTGTGGCTATGTTGCTAACCTTCAATGTGCCATGGCACTCTACAGCGAGCACAATGAACTATGTCAAAAACTCTGCCAGGGAAAGGTAGCCTTGTCGTGCCCATAACTGCAGAAATGGCGGGAATGCCCCTCTCAAGAGCAAATTGCACCTGAGCTTCATGTTCATCTTTAGGTGCAAGAGACATAGTGATCACATCTCTGTCAAAGAGGAAACCTCCAAAGCTTGCAACACCGCATCCAACATCCAGGACCACACGAGAGCGTTTACCCCATGCAATAGCAGGGACAGACTGTAAATCAAAGTTTCAACAGAAGGGGAACTTCATAAGCACAAATATTACCCCTAAAGTAATCAAAGTACAAACCAATTCAGGCTTTCTAACAAAATAAGGGAGTAGAAAACAAGTGGATGCATAAAAGAAACATGTGTATGGGTAATAAAACCATTATACAAAGCAGTAATCCAATTCAGACTTTCTAACAAAAGAATTACATCTGAATACCAACCTCCTGTATGAAATCGATGTAATGAAGAGCACCATGCTTGAATTGGGTTCCTCCACCAGGAAAAGTTAGATACTCACCGGTAACTTTAACCCAATTTTGATGCCCCTTATACTCAGCAAGCTTGGTATGAGGGACGTTGGTGTACCAGATCTGCGTAAATGAAAATGGTTGTATTAGGTTCTTAGCAAATTAAAATATCTAAATGGGAAAGAGAACAGATTCAACAGACCTTTTCTCGACTTTTGGGCCACTCAATTGGCCGCTTGTATCCATCAGGCAAAGGAACAAGGCAGGTGGGTGGGCTGTCTGGGCAATGCCTCTCACGATGCTCGTAATGTTTAGTACTCGGAAGACTCCTAATGGCTTGCACATTATCGAGACAGGGAATGTAATCAGGTCCTGCTGTTGTATTGCATAGTGCCCATTTGTAATCAAGTTTATCACCAGAACCCTTCTGAGCTTCTTTCTCATTTTTGGACTCTGTTGCCTGGGTTGAAAATGAACCATTCTGTGCGGTAGTTTCATTCAGTAGCTCTAATTGTGCCCCAGGAGGTGAAAGATCACCTGAGGTCTCGTTTTTGGATTGACCCTCTTGCTCTACTTGAACATCCACATTTGTCTCAGTGTTTTCCTTCTCAGTCTTGGTTTCAGTATCTTCGTTGCCTGTCTTGTTTTCTTTATCATCATCACTGGATTTTTTATCATCATCAATGGATTTTTTCTCACCGTTATCAGACTCAAATTGCTTTTGGTTTTCACCATCCTCACCCAACTCATTGTCCTCTGTTTCTGGTTTAGTTTGCTTTTCATTTGTGTCAGGATTTTCTTCATCTGAGTTGTCTTTCAAATCTTTTTTCTCATCTAAATCACCTCCACCACCATTTTCTGACTTGGAGTCATCTTTTTGATCTTCCCCACCTTCGGTCTCACTTTTCGTCTCACTGGATGGAGTAAACTCTTCTTTAGTTTTCTCTTCTTTCTTCTCTTCCTGGTTATCTTGTTTGCTTGAGCTCTCATCCTCTTTGGGCAAGCTTGCATCACCATCTCCTTTTTTATCCTCGTTCGGTGTTTCAACAGGTGCGTCTTCAAACTTCTGACCATTACCCTCCTCTGCAGGTGGGGTCATCTGTTTCTTTATCCCATCTTTGTTGTCCAGAGAAACCTCATCAACATTCTGAGCCGGTCCAACAGAAGATGATGTCATCATCCAGATCCCGACTAAGCATAGGGCCACAAACACAACTACTGTCACTGTAGAGCAATAATTTGATGAGGGCCTCCTGTTATCTATCCTAGTGTACCTTGGTTGCGCCATGGTTCAAATATAAGCAACAGATGATAACAACGCGTGTACGCCTACACGGATAGAGTAACAAGGAAACAGATGTTAGGCGAGCAATAAAATCAGTATCATCATATCCAAAGACACAGCAAGGCAAGTGTAGTTAAGAAAACTATCAAATTTCTTGAAGATCTATGCATGCATATATCAGCTCGATTTTCTCTAACGAGATCAAATTGGTAATTGTAACACAGATCGAAACAAAAGGCTAATGTCAGCAGATCTGCTTAAACCCTCGCCATTAAAGTATAACCCAGATACCGCCGAGAAACGAAATCTTCGAGTGGCTTTGTCACGGCCACATAAAATTTCAAAATCACTACTAAAAGTTACACTCACAACATGGAATTTCACATCCTAGAGCAAACACAAAGGATCAAGCAGACGAAACTATAGAATTTCAAGTTAAGATAATCAAGGAACAAACAACGCCGTTCAACAAAAAACCTCAAGAACAAAAACAAGAAATCTATCAACACAATAACTATGAAAAAAACTGTAGATCTGTAACAGATCTCGGAAGAATCACCATTGTTCTACATCCTAGAGATCATCCAACGCTAAACAAAAAAAAAAATCACACAAGGAAAAAATAGAGAGGAATGTGCACAAGGCGGACCTGATACAGGCGAGAATGAATGAGAGTGACGAAAGAAGGGAGAATCCGAATCTCAATTTTGCAGCTGCGGAGCCATTTTCCGTCACTTTCTCGAGAAAATTGCAATGGCACTGGATATATGTTGAAGATGCGGGAGAGAAAGGTGTATATATAAAGGATATATGTGGCAAGAGAATATTGATTCTGATCTTTACGATTTTGATTTTACACACACATGACAACAACAAAATCTTTATTAGTGATCAAAAGACATATTAATAAATTTTGCTTATTTTAGATGCTTCATCAATAAGCAGAGAGAATGAGAGAAGTACGGAGTAGCCGTGAATTTAGTAGTGGTCGAAAATCTTATTAAAATCATTTTTAGATTATTTTAGTTGGACAAAAGACTAGTTTAGTCAATTGCTTAAGACTTTATAATTTACTAATTGGAATTTTATATCATCATGATATGAATAAATTAAATCAAGTTGTTGAGAAGTGGTTACTACGGCATGATTTTAGCTAAAAGCAAAAAAAATAAAATATAACACTTTTTAAACTTTACTCTTTCTTTGCTTTTTTTGTTTTGATAATTACTCTAGCTTAAATTTTGTTTTATAATTGATTATTCATAGAACTAATCTTTTTGTCACCTCTTTGTCGATTACCATAATGTCCCAAAATTAAATTAACAACAAAAGAAAGGTGAAAATGATACATGTCTTGCGTTTTTAAAGTTTTGACGTTTCTAAAAGATACAGTTTCGCCATATTTATACGTCTTAATTATGATGTTTTGAAGGTAATAATTAATTCGATGATTAGATACAATACAATTTGTTTCCTTTTTTGGATGAGAGATATTATTATTTTGGCATGAAAACGATTAAAGTAAAATATTGAAGGACCAAATAAGATGTAGGGATATAGATCCCTTCAATTTCACTCCAACGATGTAAAGGTCATTTATTTTACTTAGAGAGACCAAATATTTTCGATTAGTAACAATCGAGACTCTATAGTTTTGTTAAATCACACAGACCCAATGTCCACGTCTTTGCTTATTTCATCTATTTTTCTTAACACGTCTTGGAGAATATAGTAATACTAAAAAGACACACATCGTTTTCATTTGTCAACTACTAAATACACACATATTCATATGTTATCTGAATATACAAAAAGTTAATACTTTTTAATAAAAGTAATGTTAAGTAGATTTTTATTCAATGCTAAATAATATATATATATATAAACTAGATTTTGTTGGTTATTGTTCTTCTTTCATGTTTTAAGTTATATTTTGAATACGTGTATTAGATATTAATATGGATAAAAAAATTATAGTGAAATCATGTTTTGAAAATGTAAACATGAATAAGTGATATATTAACAAAATGATTAGTTTGATGCATTTAAATAAGTAATTTGTTTATGATGATTTTTTTTTTTTTAAATGATGAATAATATTTTATTTCAATTTTTTAACTATTCGTTTGAAGATTGAACAGGTTGTTTGATTGGTATGGTATTGAACCATTCTTTCCATTCAGATTGTTTTATTGTAAAAGAAGAAGAGATAGAACTTTTATTTATTTATTTATTAACTAATTATACCATCCAGAAATTAACGCATCAGTTATAGTATCTTTTTTTTATGGGAACAAAGTTAAAGCGAAAAGAACATGAATCACCCAAATTATTACCACCACTTTATTGCGCCGAAAAATTCAAGAAGCCAAACACAAGAAAAGAAAAAAAAACATCAACGTTGAATTTGATGAGTCACTCGTACAATGAATATTGTTTATTGACCAACGAACATGTGAGAGATCCAAATTCGGAGGGGGATTCGTAATTTGCTTGCTCTCCAGATCTACACTTCACTATCCTTGCTCGTTGAAGATCCAATCATCATCAATCGTTTCCGGTAAATGATTTCAATCATCTTCGAGCTCGATTTTGTGGAGAACCTTATTAGTTAGATATTTGATTTTGGGTTTAAGGATATAATTCTGTTTATTATCCATGGGTTTAATCAAATTTCCTGATTTGGTTATGTTTTCTGATTTGGATGAATTCGGATTGAAGAAGAAACCATCCTTAAAACTATACAAAATTCAATTGCTAGAATTTGGGATTTTGATTGTTAAAACAAAGAGGAAACCTTTTTCTTTTGTCTTTGAATGATTCAACGACTGACAAGATTTTGTTACACTATCTGACTGGTCTTTCTTAGGATCTTGAACTTAACAACATAGCAAGGAGCTTTCTTTGTTGAGAGAGTTGATGTTATCTCTAAGATGTTTGGTGGAAAAAGTCATATACTCAGAGGGAGTGTATCACTGGCCTTGATCGTCCTTATTCTTTTGGTCATTATACTCCTGGTTTCTGAGGAAAACCCGCTTCGTGATTCTCTCTTTGAAGTAAAACGTCAGTTTTCATCTTCTTCTTCTTCTTCTTCTTCAGGTATTTATATGCGCTTCACAGCTTTTAGTATTCATTTTTTTGGTTATAATGGTCGAAACTTTTGAACTCTTGTTATCTTCAGAATTTCATTGTCTGTTTTTCTGATACATTTTGGTTTCCTATTATTCAGTTTGTAACTTTGCAAAGGGAAAATGGGTTGAAGACCGGAAGAGACCATTGTATTCTGGTTTTGAATGTAAACAATGGTTATCATCCATGTGGTCATGTAGAATAATGGGCAGACCCGATTTCTCATTTGAGGGTTACCGTTGGCAGCCAGAAGGTTGCAACATGCCACAGTTTGACAGATTCACTTTCTTGACAAGGTATGTAAGTTTTTCTCCAATGACACATTCTTCTTATACATGGTCCTTCTCTGTATATTGGATTTTATGAGAATATGTGGTAGCAGAGCAAGTTTCTGAAAATATCTCAAATTTGCTTACTGCCACTTTGCTTTTGTTTTTTAGAATGCAGAACAAGACGATAGCATTTATAGGAGACTCATTGGGGCGGCAACAGTTTCAATCCCTAATGTGTATGGCCAGTGGTGGTGAAGATAGCCCAGAGGTTCAAAACGTGGGATGGGAGTACGGTTTGGTGAAAGCCAAAGGAGCTCTCCGTCCTGATGGTTGGGCTTATCGGTTCCCAACCACAAACACGACGATCTTGTATTATTGGTCAGCTAGCTTATCAGATTTGGTACCCATGAACAATACAGATCCACCTAGTCTTACTGCAATGCATCTAGATCGTCCACCAGCATTCATGAGAAACTACCTTCACCGTTTCGATGTATTGGTTCTAAACACTGGTCACCATTGGAACAGAGGTAAGATTGAAGGAAACCATTGGGTGATGCATGTAAATGGAACACAGGTCGAAGGCGAATATCTCAAAGATATCAGAAACGCCAAGGATTTTACAATACACAGCGTTGCGAAGTGGCTCGATGCACAGCTTCCATTGCATCCGCGGTTGAAAGCTTTCTTTAGGACAATTTCTCCGAGGCATTTTAAAAACGGAGATTGGAATACAGGTGGAAACTGTAACAACACGGTTCCTTTGTCTAGAGGCAGCGAAATCACAGGGGATGATGGATCGATCGATGCAACAGTTGAGAGTGCTGTGAACGGGACAAGGATCAAGATTCTTGACATAACTGCACTTTCTGAGCTAAGAGACGAAGCTCATATCTCAGGGTCTAAACTCAAACCCCGAAAACCGAAGAAGGCAAGTAACGTGACCTCAACTCCAACGATCAACGATTGCTTGCATTGGTGCTTACCAGGGATCCCAGATACTTGGAATGAACTTTTCATTGCTCAGATTTGAAGTATTCAACATCATCACACACACAAAGCTAGCTCAATGGATTGGCTCTGTTGATTCTTTGTTATAGAAAGGTTTTTTTTTCAGATTCTTTCTTGGGAGAATAACAAAGTTTCAGTTCTTAAAAATAGGTTTTAGATGGTTTGTCAGTAAATGATTCATCTGTAACAATCACAATCTGGTTTTTAATTATACACGAGAACATTGAAATTGAAACAATCTTTTTCTTAACCGAAATCTGGTACGATATCGGGACGGTTAAAAATTGATAAATGGAATTGGCTTTTAAAGACCGGTTTACGGGAGAAGAAGACTTTTGTGTCAAAAACTCGCGAATGCTTGAGCTTTTTTCTTGACATGGCGAGTTTCGAGAAATTCGAACCCATATTTGGAGAAGTCGTACCCGAACGTTCGGATCCGGGTTCGGGTCTACTCCGGCGATGTCTCTTCCACGTCTACGCTTCCGATTCGTATAACTTAACAGTTCATGTCACTGACTTCATCTCCGGTGTCTGGACGACGATCCTCTCCGTCTCGCAGCTAGACGATATGGTTCGTTTACTCTTTCTTATCCTCTTTTTGCTCAATCAATCTTTTCTCTCCGTTTCTGAAGTTGATTAACCATTGATTTGCTGAATCTCAATGGCACTTGAGGTTTTACTCACGTTGATTTTTTAAAAAAACTTGATTTGAAACAGAGGGATACTGTTGGGATTGGTGGTTCGTGGTCTGAGTTCGTCGATTATACTGTTGCTTCCTTGAAATCCGACAATGTGAAGCTTCTCTTGGGAGAAACTTCAGTTTCAAATGGTAACTTTTTGAATGTTCTTAATTGTTGTGTTGAGTAGCCTCCTTGTGCTTATGTTTAATAGTTTGCTGTGTGTTTCATCACATAATGTTTCAGGTGTCAAAACTGCGCGATTAGTTTCTCAGAAAGCCAAAGGAATGCCTCGCATAAATGTTCCTTTAACAAAGATGGTGGAATCATCTGCTAGTGAAGCAATGGCAAATCTGTCTCTCGAGTTGTTCAGAGCATTCAAGAGCAAGCAGCACCTACAAGGTAATTTTTTCAGCTCTTCATAGTAGTATAGATGTTCCCAAGGAACAATGCTTAGCCACACTTTTGAATTTTCATCAGGAGAAGTGAGTTTTTCAGCTGCAGCAACTGATGAAAAGGTATCTTTTGTTCTGGAAGTTCTAATGGTGTTTTTCTAATCAACAGTTCTTAACACTGCTGCAATTGTCTGTTCTTACTCTGGTGGAAAATCTCGTTTGTATTGTGACCAGGATAAGAGGGATGCTACCTATAACCAACTGGAACGATACTCTAGAAAGCTAGATGTTATGGCTCCATCAACAAATAACCGGCAAGACTCTCCCGGTTAGTCCTGTTTGCTGTTTACCCACATTTAGTAAATTATCTCCAATTCCTTCTTCCCCTGAAAATCTCATATGGAAAGAATAATCTTCAACATCACCGTTTTCTCCCTCGTTCTTTTTGTTTTGTTTCAGCCAACCAATCTGCCCGAGAAGCTAACACAAAAAACCCTGTGAAACGAGTACCTGCTCACCGAAGGTAGTATATACATGTCATCTCCTCTCTAAACATCATATGCAACATCCATATTAATATCGGTAATTATTTGTCTGAAAACTTTGCTATGGATTTTTGCAGAACCCGTAAACGGGGTGCTCTTCTGCAGGATTCAGAAGAAGAGGATGGCTGATTGGAACAGCCTGAACAAACTGAATCGCCTGGGGAGTTATGCTTTATGCTCATGATAATTTCCCAGGTCCTTCCTTTTTTTTCTCCTCTTTTGGTGATTCGTTTTTGTAAAAAGAATCTGTAAGGTTAACTTAGATTCCTTGTGGACACATATATTAGAAGTTTTTGAAAGTTGGAAAAGAAGTAAAATCGAATCTTCCTTAGTATCATTATTCATTATCTAAGCAAAAATATCTTTCATATCTGATGTATACGATATATGAACTAAGAATATACACCAATTACTAGTTCAGACAAATACAAATACTGTATTGTACAGTTTCTGTTGTGCCTCAGAAATAAAGATTCTCTTCTTCTATGGATTCTCTGACTGCCTTCAATATCCATGGCTTGAGTTTCTTGGTGGTAACTATGATCCCCGTTTTGTGAGCAAGATACTTTCCTTTCGAGAAGTCCAGAGATTTCCCTGTAGCATCACACACTACGCCTCCAGCTTCTGCACAAGGTTATTTTGTTCTCTTCTTTATATGTATAGTCCTCTTGTATTTTCGTTATACATTAAAAAAAAATGACATGTGGGTATTAAATCTAGATCCCTTATGTGTTTGATAACTAGCCAGTAACATGTTAAGTTATAAAGTGAAGTAGAGCCAACAGATCTCAGCGTTTAAAAAGGTTTTATGTACTGTACCTGTAGTGATTATTGAACCAGGTGCATGGTCCCAAATACACTCACGGTATCCATTGAGAGTGAAACGCAAGTATATCTCTGCGTCTCCTCGCGACAAAGCCGCATACTTAGCTTGGCTATCGATCCTTACAGGTAATGCTTTAATCCCGAGTTTCTACTCTAACCGTAAACAGATTGTTTTAGTGGAAAGAATCCCACTTGGTTATGGCCTACTTACGAGCACATTGTAATAGAAAGAAAAAAAACAAGTTGTTACCTTGGCAATGGTACCATGGATGGGAATTGGTTTGTGGTATGATTCTAAGAACTTCGCTTCATCAAGATTCTCATTGCTACTCACTTGCACCTGTGTCAGCACAACATCTCTTTAACACTTTCAAACAATTGCAGATTTATCACATGGTTTAGCTTTGGACAGGTGAATGATACCTTTTGTGGCAGAGAATTGCCTTTGAGCGATTGCACGTAAGTCCCTGAACCCGTTGTAGCAAAGAAAAGACAGCCAACATCTTCCTGGGAAGAATTATCAGTCGCGCAAACCGCAGAAGCCAAAGGAAGATTTGGGCAAGCCATGACACCAAGCACCACTTTGCCTTCCACAAGCAAGGCTAACCCCACCGCGTATTGCTCTCCTCTTACAAATCTAAACAAGCAGAGAAGTTTAGCAACCATGTTTTTAAGTGGCTGAAAAGATTAAGTATAGAGAAAGCATAGAGATTAGAGAGATTGTCACCCTCTGGTTCCATCTATAGGATCAAGAACCCAGTGGGAACCTTTGCAACCGCCTTCTGATTTACCGCAGTCTATAGCATTTAACACATCATCTGTGGATAGAGGAGAGCTGGTGTACGATTCCTCAGAGGCTAGAGTATCTTTCACAAGCTTTGCAATATCTTCTAGAAACGCCTCACTTCCATTCTTCCGCAGATCTCCAGTTTCCTGTAAGATTTCCCCGTTATAAAACCCGAGTAACATTTACGCTATAAAACCTCTGATTAATATAGGTTTTCAAGTGTTATTTCACCTCTTCAGCTACTAATGACAGTTTATCAGGTTGGAGCTCCCTCTCCAATACAAGACTAACCACAGCTTGTGAGCCTGAAGAAACCATCCGTTAATGGGAGTGGTAAAAGACATTTTCTTGATTGATTTTATAGAGAAAACAAGAACTTAGCAAAAACAGAAACTTGAAGTTGAATTCGCGGGTATGCAAACGACGAGGTACAAACCGTAATCAGCTGCAGTAACCGGACTTCTATCGGATTTTTTCCAAACTTGGGATTGCAAAAGAGTCTTCTGCACTTCCTGATTCATTACATAATAAGGTTTGTTTTAGTTTCAGCGATTCATATAAGCTCCATGCTCTGACTCTAGCTCAGTAGCTTGTTACCTGGCTGAGACGAGCAGCTAGAGTGACGGCTTTCTTTGCAGCGGCTAGCTCCTTCTCATAAGACATTGAAAAGCTTCAAGAATAGACTATGTAAAAGCTTATTCTATCTAATAATGGTTTTATATATTGAAACAATTTATAGCCGTACTCTAAGTCAGGACGTAGTCAACATCGTTGAATGATATAATATAACCGAGTGTATCGTGTGAGACGGAGTTGGTGCAAACCATCTTTCACGTAATTATACACAACAAGTTGACGCTAAAAAAAGAAGAGGATGGATAGAATATGTAGACCAAAGAATATGGATTATTATTCTGTAGAATATTTCACGGATTTTTTTGCATCGGTTGTCATAATTTAATTATATTCGTTAGAAGACGACTTGACGAGAGTGACTGATCAGAAATGGTTAACATACTTAGAAAAAAAAAATGTTTACCAAAAAAAAACAAAAAAAAACAAATTGGGCTTATTTTAACCTAATCAATACACTAATCTTTCTTTATACTACATTATGTTTTAATTATTTCACAAGAAACTTCGCAGAAGATTCGACTGGAGTAATCTATTTCATAATTAAGAAATTTTCTTTGTCTTTCTTATTAAGAAAGGTCCTTCTCATTTGTCTGTTTCATATATGCCAGAAAAAGGCACTGTCTTTTTTCTATTGTCGAGTTTAATTATCCCCATAGCAATCACTAGGCACTAGCTACGTACGTTTTTTGTTTTTTTCCCTAGTTTTACCAACCTTCCTAAAAACTTTCAAAATTGATTAACGTATCTCAGATTACAGACATAAACTATTTAAAATACATTTTAAACGAGCTTCGTAACATCAAAAACTATATTCAAAAGAGAATTAGTGTTTCTTATATATATCAAAGGTGAGTTTTTTTTTTGTTTCTGGTTTTCAATAAATAGACTGTGAAAAACACAGAGACAACAGAGTATACCCAAAGACAACAATAATAAGTATATTACAGTTGCGTGTTAGTGAAGTTTTAGAGAAGCAGCTTTTTCTTCTTCCTCTTCTTCTTCTTTAATTGATTCTCTTACTGCTGTTAAAAGCCTTGGCAACAGTTTCTGCGTCGTAACGACGATTCCTCTCTTGTAATCAAGATACTTCCCTTTCGAAAAGTCCAATGGATTCCCTGCTGCATCAGTCACTTTCCCTCCTGCTTCTGAAAGTTTCATACAAGGATTTGTTGTGTGATCATTCATGAACTATAATAGACCAAAAGCTATGTAGGTAAGAGCTAAATGGGTTTACCTGAAACAATGATTGAGCCAGCAGCGTGATTCCATATTGATTCGGGTCTTGCTTTGCGAGTAAACCTCAAGTAAACCTCTCCATCTCCTCTAGATAAAGCTGCATACTTAGTCTGGCTGTTGATCTTGATTGGAGATTCTTTTATCCCCAATTTCTGTCACCGCGGAAACAGAGTAAAATTTAGAGTAAGCAAGAAGATACGTATAGAGAATGTGAGGAAGATGTTTTACCGTAGCAATGGTGTTATGGATGGGGACAGGTGTGTGGTATGACTCGAAGAAACTCGCTTTCGCAGGATCATCTATGCTGCTAACCTCCACCTAATAGCGCATTTGATCATTTCTTTAGCAATATATGAAAAGATTTGATAGTAAATGCATGGAAACAGAGTGGTTTCAAGTAGTTTACCTTCGCAGGAAGAGAGTCGACACTGAGAGACTGGACATAAGTCCCATTGCCAACCGAACCATAGAAAAGGCAACCAACTTTTTCAGGTAAAGACTTGAGTGCATTACCAGCAGTTGATGCCAATGGAAGCTTAGGACAAGCCATTACACCTAGTACTACTTTGCCTTCCACCAACAATGCTAATCCTATTGCATATTGTTCTCCTCTTATAAATCTACAAAATGGAAATTCGCAGGTTATAGTTAAATTTAAGTTCCGATGCTCTATGACGACAGTTCAATAATGCAACAATACTACTGAGATTGATAAGTCTCTGACACAGGCATTGAACAATGAAACGAGATGAAGTTGCAAAACAAATCTATGACGACAGTTCAATAATGCAACAATACTCTGAGATTGATTAGTCTCTGACACAGGCGTTGA
>Ga0041059_1002021_pt1 | contig 15561 bp, 5 predicted proteins | sample AraColnosormetaG_FD_56232 | JGI IMG/M metagenome (GOLD analysis project Ga0041059, IMG submission 56232) | Arabidopsis roots microbial communities from North Carolina, USA - Col MF nosort | ecosystem: Host-associated > Plants > Roots > Unclassified | place: USA: North Carolina | collected 2013-09-02
TTTTTATTCATTCAAATTCAATTTTACATATATTTATGTGACCCAAAACATAATTCCAATTCATTTTCTACAAAAATTCAATTTTTGACTTACCATATCACAAATGATATTATTAAAATAATATCAATAATAATATAATCACTCTTATAATAAAACTTCGTAATGGCCACAAAAAAATCAGTAATTTTCGATTTCCTTAAAAAGTCATCGAATTAAATATGAAAAATCAACGAGTTAGTTTGTCCAAAACGAATAAAATAAATTTAATAGTACCTTTTATTTTTTCGGAAACCCTTGTTTCGTTTTTTTTCCTCGATCTTCTTCTTCCCCAATCTCTCTTATTTTGTGAGCTTTTTAGATCCTCCTTTCTTCATCGTTTCTTTTCCGAGGTTTCAAATTCGTTCAATTTCTCGATTGAAGATACCTGAAATCGCGTTATTCTAGGTCCGCCGCTGTTGGATCTGCAAATTCCCCTTCGAATTTGAACATTTGTGATTTCAAATTCTTCGAGAAGATGAGCGCGAAAAAGCTTGAAGGTTCGTCGGCTCCGGCGAATCGACGGGATCCGTACGAGGTCCTTTGTGTATCAAAGGACGCTAATGATCAAGAAATCAAATCCGCTTACAGAAAATTAGCTCTCAAGTAAGCCAAAATTTTCCGATTATAACGATATCAAAACTGATTTTGCTTCAATTTCATCGTCTTCAATCCAATTTCTTAGGGTTTCTGGTTTGTTATATTGAAAAATCTGGAATTGTTCCTATTTGAACTCGTTAGCCATGTCAATTTTTGTTTCCAGTGAGATTGATATGTGAAGAATCTATTGTATACTAATGCCTATACATTATTGTGGATAGGTATCATCCGGATAAGAATGCGAACAATCCTGATGCTTCTGAGCTTTTCAAGGAAGTTGCATTTTCGTATAGCATTTTGTCTGATCCTGAAAAGAGAAGGCACTATGACAATGCAGGATTTGAGGTGATTGATACTTGTTTCTTATTGGTCTTCATAAGTGTCAATAGGAATAGAGTTGTTTCACACCTTATGTTGCCTCAAATGAGTATGCTTAGTGTCCATTATCAGCTACTCTATGCATTCTTACAGCTTCAATAAGAGTTGTTTCATGATATTAGGCACTCGATGCTGATGGAATGGATATGGAAATTGACTTGTCAAACCTCGGGACCGTAAATACCATGTTTGCAGCATTGTTCAGGTTCAGTTAGTTACCTTTGGTTCACTTAAGAAAGGTATCTGTTTCAGATCCTAACCTTTTATTATTCTCATAACTTTCAGCAAACTAGGTGTGCCTATCAAGACTACTGTATCTGCTAATGTTCTTGAAGAGGCTATGAATGGAACTGTTACAGTTAGGCCTCTTCCTATTGGAACATCAGTTAGTGGGAAGGTGTGAACATCACTACATCAGTTAGACTATCTTCTTACCTCAGTTTGTTATGTATTTGGAATTGAAGTTATCTAATTTCTTATTTCAGGTTGAGAAGCAATGCGCTCATTTTTTTGGAGTTACGATAAGTGAACAACAAGCTGAATCAGGGGTTGTTGTTAGAGTAACTTCAACAGCACAAAGTAAATTTAAGGTATGCTCGGAATGCAACTACTTTTAAATTTAAGAGTACTTAATTAACACTGTGACTAAATAACTTTTAAATCTGTCCATCTGCAGTTACTTTATTTTGAGCAAGATTCAAGTGGTGGCTATGGATTGGCCTTACAGGTACAAAAGAATATTGCTCTTAGTATTTTCTTGTAGTATTACCATGTTATGGAACTGTCTTTAGATGAAGAAGAGGCACACTATTTTTGATTTTCTTTTACATAATACCTGGGAAAACTTTTAGCTAGCTCTCAAAAAGTTTTCATATTTCTCATGATGATTCCATGACAGTATCAAGCTTCTATTTATTTATGCAGGAAGAGCGTGAGAAAACAGGGAAGGTGACATCAGCTGGCATGTATTTCTTACATTTTCAAGTGTATAGAATGGATACAACTGTCAATGCGGTATGCAAGTTTTGAGCTCTTTTCCTTTCATAATTAGCTGGCATATTAGAATATGCAGAGGTACTAAAGCAATCCACATTGTGGTTATTGTGCAGTTGGCTGCAGCCAAGGACCCTGAATCTGCTTTCTTCAAGCGATTGGAAGGTCTTCAACCTTGTGAGGTTTCGGAACTGAAAGCTGGCACGCATATATTTGCAGTTTATGGTATGACTTATTACTTTACTTACGATAGCTGGAGCATTTTTGAGACCTTAGTTTAACTGGGCTCTAGTTACTTTTCAGGTGATAATTTCTTTAAGACTGCATCTTACACGATTGAAGCACTCTGTGCCAAGACCTATGAGGATACAACAGAGAAGTTAAAGGAGATTGAAGCTCAAATCTTAAGAAAGAGAAACGAACTGCGGCAGTTTGAAACAGAGTACCGAAAAGTAATTTTATACTATTTGAGAGATATCAGTCAGTATTTAGGGAGACATGTAACTTGATATAAATTTGCTATATTCGTTTGCAGGCTTTGGCGCGGTTTCAAGAAGTTACCAACAGATATACACAGGAGAAACAAACTGTGCGTTCTTTTCTCTATATTACACTGTATCCTTTACTTTGATTAACACGCAATGGTTCTATAGAAGAGATGTTGTGCACATGAACCACAGAGGAGCTCTTGCATTTGTTTTCTGACATACTTTTGATCATTCTAATCGTGTTTGGTTTGTGTATATTGAATAATGGTGCAGGTGGATGAACTGCTAAAGCAACGGGATACAATCCATTCGACCTTCTCTGTTGTGAAGACACCAAGCGGCAACAACTTGAGCAATGGAAGTAGCAGCAAAGCTCAGGGAGATGAATCAAAAGGTGATGGGGATAGTGCGGGAGAAGAAGGCGGAACAGAGAATAGAGACAAATCCAAGAGGAAATGGTTCAACTTGAACCTAAAAGGATCTGATAAGAAGCTTGGTTGATCAGAACACGGATTTGTTGCGGGTCATTGGTATTTTGTTCATTCGTTAGACAGAACTGACTCGGTGAAGGTTTGTCATCGGGTGCTCTATGTAGGCATATATAATCATGGGAATGGTTCGAGAGATTGAAGAGAGAGAGATGCAAAAGCTCTTTAAATGGATGGAAGGATTTGTATTCATAGGAGTGTTTTGATATGTATGCTTATGCTTCATTGATTCATTGTTTGTTAAACAGAATTGTCATTGTGATGGTGGATTGATGATATATTCAGATTCAAAATTATAATACCAGACTTGCTTCAATCCAGATTTATTTTATTTCGGCGTCTTTTACACGTTAAAACTTAATAAATGAACAACTATATATATTTGCATATCATGAGATTTCACAAAAATTGTTTTCATGAAGTAATTTTCAAGAAATTTGGAAGTTTACAATAAATGTCGAATCAGACAACTTAAAATACTCCTATAAAATAAAATCAAACATATAGTGCAATAATACATTCGAGGGAACTAATTCTGAATTAGGTAGTAATACTAAGTAAACATGATAATAAGAAGCTTGATTGACCAAAAGTGGTTTAAAAAAAAAAAATGTTTATTGGAATGATCTAAACAGAGAAAGATCCATAAGCTCTTTTATTTGCAGAAGGATTGTTGTGATCATAGGAAAGTTTTTGTCAATTTGGATGTTTCAGCTCAAGATCCAATCTTATGATATATGATATATGCAACATTGATTCATTTGTAAGTTTCTTAAGTAGCATATCTTCTTTTGGGCCATATGAAAATTTGTTTCTCTCAGAATCGGCCCCTTTAATGAGAACATTGGACAAGTTACTAAAACTTTTCTAAAAATAAAATAAAAAAATAACAATTTAAGACATTCGACCACATTTTAGAATGAGTTGATTATTTTGTCCTTTTTGCAAAACATTATTTGGTTTGTGTTAGTGATGGACAAATGGATGGATCATGAAACGTTCAAATTCATTCAATTAAAATATGAAGAAATTATAAATGTATTTTAAAGCCGAATAGCGAGGAAAGTCGAAGCTAAATATGTTTTATATAGTTCTCAAACTTTAGTCTTTATGCGTATGCTAGAAGTTACTTGCCTTTTCTTATTGAAAGTATTTTTCAAAGTGATTGTATTGTCAAATGACTAGATTTCAACTTCTATCGTCAAAATGTAGGAAGGATGTCAAATTATATTAAAATCAACGCACAAAGTAAAATGATTATTGGGTTATACTAGTAATTATTAATCTCAAAAGGTCGATTATAAAAAACGATAATCATGTTTTGACTTTGGAAGCCCTTGGATTAGCGATAATATATGTGATTAAGTTTTATGTAGTGCGGTTAGAGAGCTTTTAGTAGTTACGAAGTATAATTAGAGAGATCAAGTTAAAATAATTGTACAAGTAAATTTGAGTGGTTAAAACCATAAAAATCGAAGCAAACAAAGTATTTTTAAAACCACCAAATCTCGTATTTTTGTATCATAAAACACAAGAATTGGTAAATTTTTGCTTTAACTTTTATGTATCATAAACCATCAAAGTCGTTTAGCTTTGTCGGGCTAGGTTTGAACTTTGAATACGGGGTCATCCTAATCGCATAATATATAGTAAACACGAATTGTGGTTAAATCCGGTTTAGAACCCGCAAATATCTGGTTTAATTAGAAGCATTTTTATTTGGATAAAACAAATACATGTATTTTACAAAATTTATACCTTTAATGGTATTGTTTAAAGATTCCAAAAATTCGTGTGAGAAAAATAAAAATGCGACAAGGAATAATGTGACAATCCCTTTGTTTTACAAAGTTTACACAGTAACTTTAAAATCATATCTTATCAAAAAAGTAATAATGAAATCTGCCAGAAAAAAGTAGAAAGAAAATATTTTAGTCATTTGTACAAGTGATAAAATCCGTTTGACATACACTTGTGACTTGTTTACCTCTTCATCTTACGCAAAACCTAAGAAGCTTCTTTTTAAAAGTCTTAAAGAAATATCAGCTTTCCATGGTTGCTTCCTCGATGTGAGGCACAAAATGAGGCTGCTTATTTTAACCAAAAACTATATGTGGGCTGCTTATATTATATCTGGAAATCACAGATCAATGGCACCATCTATGCAACGCTACTAATTGTTTATATATTAACACTTACAAATGCCAAAGCACATGCATCAAGGCTTTATCAGAGAACATTGCAGTAGTAAAGTAAGACTTGGATATGATTAATAAAACCATTCTATATATATAGATCTATAATTGGAGTATATATTTGCATGACCAAAAAAAAAAAAAATCAATTTAATGATTTGTATTAGTATCTCCATTTAACATGTATTATGCATAGTGTCAATAAAAATAAAAGGAGTATTTGCATAGAATTTTGTTATACAAATTTGTTTTTTTTTTATAGATATTTGGCATATATATTATTGTATTGAAAATACCGTAAAAGGATACTTGGTGACACACAACAATTTATTCTGAGTCTAAAATTATATTTTCTAAGCTCTTAAATATGTGTATGAACTTAAGTATATAATTGTTGTAAGATCAATTTTTTTATTTTTTTTTAAAGTTACATAAAAATTTTATTTAGGTTAAAAGAATTCTGCTTTTCATGTCCATAGCTAATATTATAAATTTTCTAGCGAATATTATTAAGTTGGCAATTGGCATTAAGAGTTTACATGTATCATGTATGTGTATGTGTTAATGCAACCACTTGACGTGTCCCACTTGGATTAATTTGTAACGTAAAGCCCTTCTGCTTTAAGAAAAGAATTTTTTTGTTGTAATTAAAGATTTAACTAGCTCGATTAGGTGTCACTTGGAGTTCATAATGGGACTTTGTGAAGAATCATCACACCCCACCATCTTTGTCTAGCTTCATAAAAATGCTTAGAATATATCCGTTAAAGGAGATTTGGACTTAAAAAATCAAATGTCTAATTTTGGTTTTTTCTTCTCAAATATTCAAAAGTCGAGTCTTCCTGATGTGTGGGTTTTAGACTAAATTAATCGAATTTGTGTACCAAAAGCTACATTATAGTTTTCTATAATTAACCCTTTTGTGGGAGAGACTTTGTTTTAAAGTATTTGTTTATAAACCCCATTGGTTGAATCTCACAACTAATCAAACTTTGGTGGGGCATAATTTGATCTTGGAGATCTTATAATTATAATATATAACATCATTTCTATAAAAAAAATTGATAGACTTGACATGGGTACCTAAATGGTGCTAGACAAAAGCATTGAGAGATAGAGAGCTGGTACTTCTATTCGTCAAGAAATAACACTTTTGCCGGGACATCATGTTGTATAATAAAATGGAAGAAGAGATTAGTAACTAAATAATTATTTTTAAAGTCGAGATTAATTATGACTTTAATGAGATTAAACACCACTATTTTCAGATTTTCAAACTTATTGGCTATTGGTTGTCATCAATTTTGGTATATAAACTATTCCACGAGTTGGGATGTCGCCACTTCTTTGGGAAAAAATAGTTTAACCAATTATTAGCTTTGATTTATGCTCGTCGGAAAACATGTGGTAAGAAAATTTCAAAAAGTAGCTTGTAATTAGTAAAGTGAAGCTATGAAATCGTTTCATAATTCTGTTGCTATGTGGTTTATCTATCAAACCATATATAATTTTTACTTAAGTCAAATCTAGTCACATAGTGACATAAAATTAAATACATAATCTAATTGGATTGCATTATCACTAGTACGTGCTTTTACCACCACCTAACAAGAAAGCAAAAAAAAAGGGCAAAAACAAAAAATATTTCATGTACAATTTTATTTTATTTTCTCGCATGGACTATATCTTTTATTTCAATCTAATATAAATTTGACATTTTAATTACCAAAGCATTGTCTAATATCAAAGGAGATAGCCAAAGCCTCTTCACTGTTATAAACTCTATAGTCAGTGAAAACTGGCAAATACTTTAGCCTCATTTTCCTTTTAAACTGGTATTCATTAGTATATATGTTAATTATTCTTTAGTGTCTAAGTCTCAGCCTAAAGTAGTTTTATTTTTAGGTCATATCCTAAAGTTGATCTAAAGAATGCAAAAGTTAAGCCATAAATTATAGGTCAAATTATTATGTGGACAATTGCTGGTGAAACCAGTTCTAAGACTCAAGATTAGTAATTAGCCCAAGAAGATGCAAGTTTGTTTAAAAAATTCTGGAATTCTTGCAGTGTGTTTTACAAAGTGGGACCAACATGGCTTATGGTTCCTAACTTCCTAGAACCCCTACGAAAAAAAAGAACAATAAATAAAGAATTTCAATTTTATGCTCGCAAGAGATAAACAATATGGATCCATAACCACATGTGTAATCCTACATCAGTGGAGAAAACCTAAGTGTCTATGTCCACCCACTTCCTCATAGCTTCTTTTTTCCTCCTTCACTTTATTAGTTTCCAAACTTGCTCCTTCTTTTAAATTGGCAGGACCTAAACCGATATCTTTTTGTCTTCAAATCGTTCGATCCAACTTAATAGATTATACATCCTTGAACATAGATAAGGTTGATTCAAACACAAATATTTGCATTAGCGTATTGTTGGTGACTTGATGGAAAGGCGATTTTTCGGCTGGCGACAATTCAATCATAAACATAGATAAGGTTTCATGAGAATCACCTACAAAAAATCGATTTTGTAACAAGTGGAATTTAAGCGCCACAACCTATGATTAATAGCTCAATTTCTAAAGCGGATCTAGTGTATATATCGTTATAGAAAGGTCAGTTGATCTTAAAATGAGATTCGGTTCAAAATAGACATATAAAAGTCACTATAAAAAAGCGTGTTAGGATCCTACATTTAACATTATAACAGATCTAAGATGATATATAAGAGATCATTTGCATGATGAAACAAAGAATGAGAACTTAATGACTATGTCAAGTTCGGGAAAAAATGACTTATATATCTGGTCCCCACAAGAAAAAACCTATGACTTATATTTGAACTCTTAGATTACATTTTAAAATTAATTTCCGGATAGGCCAATCCTTGTTTTCCTTGTCATAGGATAGGCCAATCTTTATTTTTTTTAGTCATAGGATAGACCTATCTATTATGATTGTATGCGTTTTTTTAAGTAAATATCCATACACATACATGATTAGAGTCCTTGAGTTCCACCAGGAGACGAGAAAAGAACATATTACTCGATGCACAAAACATTATTAACAAAAGTCAAAAACAAAGTTCATTGGATACTCTAAAGATAAAAAGCAGAATGTTAATTGCATGTTGGGCATCTTCTTTGCTTTTAGTTGTTTCCAATAAGAAATATTTGACATATAACATGATTATATTTATAATCATACACCCGAACAAGTGACAATATAATCTTCCTACATATATCAATTGTGCATAGATAATATTTTAGGTCTTCTTTATGCGAAGTCCACATGACATCATGCATATCGAGGAGCGTCTGTTTAGGAATCAATTCTCAAATTCATCCAATATACACATTATATAAACTATTTATGTTATCAGCCTTTTTCGTTACAGCATAAAATATTAGGTCTAGTCTACAAAATTTTGAGTATGTTAATATTAATATACTTATATACATGTTTTGTTAACTAAAAATTAGAAATTTAATTTGAAGCGAATACTAAGTTTTAAACAACATTTTAAGTCGGTTTTTTTTTTCAAACTTTCAAAGATGTGTTCAAGCAAAATCGACGTTTGACAACACTAAAAGAAATGTTTTAGCAAACCCACCGAGCCGAATTCTATGATCATGTGCTCCATTAAAGAGAGATCTCAAGAGATTTAAAAAGATAATAATAATAATTTAAAGCATCTTCCACACACTTCTGAATGAACTTTATAATATCATTTCATATCTATATAACAAATCAATTCGAGTAGGGATTTCTTTCAGTGTGAATTTAATTTCTAGATGACTATTTACGATCAAACTTAATTTATTTACAATTTTATCACCCGTCGTTTTTTCATAGTAAGCTATTGTTGGTATGAGAAGAGATATTAAAAAGAAGATAGACGGAAACAACCAAAAACTAATTATGTAGATTATCGTGGAAGATATAATTAAAAGGTAGACAAGATGGGACATTTCTCCACCCCTAACAAAGACTTTAGTTTTATGAGGGTTCACACAATTATTAATCTTTAGTTTTTGTACAAAGTAAAGCCTTAATCCAATCTCAAACCACCCAATTAACTTTTAATTGAGTTAGTAAGATTCGCAGATCTCTGAGCCCTCTATATATAATTATATTTCCAAGTATTATAATTGATATAGAAAAGGTTATTAACAACGTGTGTGTGTGAATTTTGACGTCAATCACGCGAACATACTCGTGAAACAAGGTTTCGTCATTTGGCACGTAATTCGTGGGGAACATGTTAACATCTGAGACTTTATTTTGGTCGTTCCTCGTTTTTTCCTTAACAAACCCCACTTTTAAGTAGTTTCCACATTACTTAGCTTTCTCTTCAAATTCCTTTTTTTCACCAAACTATCTTTACTTATTCAGAGGTTAAACTGAACATTCTTTCAAATCGAGATTTCGAAAGTTTGATATATGTTTAACTCGAAATTATTGGTACCATAGTTGAATTATGTGCAGCTATAGTAATTCATTATAACTCATTTAAAAATGTTAACCATAGATGGTAAAATAGTAATTTGTGTTTGTAGAATTGCTACGTTCCCATTCAAGTTTAAACCCATATAAAACATTTTTTTGAGAGAACAAAATTACGTGGTAAAACATGTTCAAAAATAAAACTCATTTTTTTATCTATAAACCTAAAAGATCTCTAACATGAGTTTTTATTAATTTATTAAAATGATCGATAATAATTAAAACTCGGTAATCTATAGATTTTAGGGGTTAATCTTCTGTTAAAAAATTACTTATTATAATATTAATATATACATATATATATATATATATATGTTGCAATTTTTTTTTTAATATGTAAATACACTATAACTAAACTCACAACTCACTTTGAAAGCAAACTAAATTATGATAAGTATAAAAGAATTGCGTTGACAATTTTTACCTTAGGCCCCAAAGTGTGGTACATGCAAACATATATTTCTAATATAGTCATAATTAAAGACATCCTTACTAGATGTAAGAAAGTAAATTGCAATTATAGTTCATAAATTTAAGTTATTTGACTTTCATTAAAATTTTGAGATCGTATCTGAAAATAGATACGCACGATAATGCGACGGAGACACGTGGGACACACAGAAGTGAGATGTGGGACTTTTGTTCCTTTTTTATTTTCACATCTTCAATTAGATTCTCATGTTTCTTTGTCACACATTTCAAACTTTTTGGCTTCTGGGTCACTTCAGATCACATCCCACATTATGATTTGTCTTTTTTTCTTTCTCTTTCAATTAACGAAGCAATTTTATGTTTGTGATAACATTTGTTTGCATCTACTCTATCTTGACTTTACTAATCACTTTCCGTCTGTCGGCATCTTTTTACTTTGTACTAATACATATTTTGGGTGAAATTTTAAGTAAAATATGAAAATACTAATTTAAAAAACATAACTGTTGTTCTAAATTTTTGGATGGTTTTAGAAAAAGTTTTTAATTAGTTTTCTACATATATATATTAATTTAATTTAGCCAACTACAAAAAATAAATAAAAAAAAATTGTTGATTAAACGACTTTGTAAGTGATTAACTTGATAAATACTTAAATTTTATGGTCAATTGCATGAGAGTAAAACATTAAAAATACTTAAGATTTAACGAGTTTTCGGTATAACAATCGGTACATTTCGTGGGGACTCTCCCCTCTAAAACATCAACTATAAACTTTGGATTACAAATTCTGTAAGTAAGTCACTTTCAAATCATCATCTGGGTTACAAACCAAGTCGAGATATGGAATCAAGAATTAAAAAAAGAGGAACAATAGGTAACTAAAGAGATGGAATATCAAGACAATAGGTAACTAGAGAGATGGAATATCAAGACAAAAGGAGGAATAATGTATAAGTTAAAATGTTTATGGTCTCTCGACTTACATATGGTATTGAAATTTGGAAGTTACAATAATTATACAAATTGGATGTTATTCCAACTTAGGTCTAGGTATCACGGGACTTTCTTGAGTAGCTTTAGAAACTCTCTCATTGTATTTGTAGGTTAATATAAAATGACTTAGTCTACAGACGACAATACATTCTTAGCTAACAAACAAAATATCCTAAAAATTATTGACTGCTCTAGATTAGATTACCAACTGTCCGGATCAAATTTATTTATAAAAGAAATTCAGATTATATATATTTGTTTTATTCTGAGAAAACGTCAGATGTTAAAGAATCAAGAAAGACCCGTTACAATATCTTGTGAATGTTTGTTCCTTTCGTTTCATTATGAGAGCGCAACAAACTAACACACTATCATGGTCATATTAGCTTATGTGAACAAGAACATAAACTTATGTTTCCGACGTTTTAGTTGGAATTGATAAACAAAATTGGAAAGAAGTCAGAGTTCTAGGAGGAAAATGAGTACTTTATATCTAGGACTAGTTTGATATATAATTCAATATGTTTATTATGGATGAGTTGTTTTGAGATTTAGGCGATTGCATCGTAGAAAAATCAAGTTTTTTTTTGTGGGATATAAAGAGTTTTTTTAAGAATTTGTGAATCTTAAATTAGATTAAGGAGCGCTAGTGTCTTAAACATTAGGTGTACCTCCATGAAATTAAATCTACTAAAACATTTGCCATTAACAAATCTCCGAACTTAGTATGTTGCTGAGAATATATTTGCATCGTAGAAAAATATGTTCAAAAAGTTTGCAAAACAATAAAAAAATATACCAAAACAAATTAGTCTATACAAATTTTTTGTGGTAAATTAAATCTCTCATAGTTACATTTAAAAACTTCTTTCACTTATTTTTAATTTCAAAATAAATAGCAAAATCAAGTTCGTAAATAACATAATTTACATGAAACGCATAGAACGCATCAAATCAATGGTTTTTTACTTTTTTTTATTAATCATTTAGAAATTTATTTTTAAAAAAAGATTTGTAATTTTTTTAAAACAAGTATGTCGTAATTATTATTTTTTGCTTCAGAATCACATTAAAAAGTAGGTGGAAACATATGAATTTTCCCGAAGAGAACTAGTAAGAATAAACACATAAAAGTAGAGCCAAACTGAAACTTCCTTTCACATGAAAAAAAAGGAGACAAATGAAATCCAATAGGGTCCCATTATCCATGTCGTCTCGGTTCGTGTGTTCCTCAAACTCCCACTTTCACTGTTCTTTTTCTTTCTTCTTGGGATGTCCGAAAAATAAAACAAATACGTAGAAAACAAAAACCAAAGTTAATCACACAACAATCTCTCATATCTTTCACACAACACACACTTGCACAGTGTCTCCCATGTTACTGTACAAAGTCACATCTCAGTTTATATAAATATATGCCCTCACTCATCAACCTCCTCTTATTATAAGCCTTATTCAACATATCTCTTTCTTTCTTTCTAATTCTCTCTCTCTCTCTAAAGACATACATATTTAATGGAGGAGCTGGATTTTAGTTCAAAAACAACAACTTCTCGTCTAAAGCTATTTGGATTTAGTGTTGATGGAGAAGAAGATTTCTCCGATCAATCAGTCAAAACTAACCTATCTTCTGTATCACCGGAACGTGGCGAGTTTCCGGCAGGATCTTCCGGAAGAAGTGGCGGTGGTGTACGAAGCCGAGGCGGAGGAGGAGGAGGAGGAGAACGTAAGTATGAGTGTCAGTATTGTTGTAGAGAGTTTGGTAACTCACAAGCCTTAGGTGGTCACCAAAACGCTCACAAGAAAGAGCGTCAACAGCTTAAACGTGCTCAGCTTCAAGCTACACGAAACGCAGCCGCAAATTTCTCAAACGCTGGATCAGCGTCTCAGTTTTTAAGGAATCCTATAGTCTCTGCTTTTGCTCCTCCGCCTCATCTTTTATCATCATCCGCCGTGCCTCAGCCTATGGGAGGTCCTTGGATGTATCTTCCACGTGTTTCTCCATCTCAACTTCACGTGTCTCATGGCTGCGTCATCCAAGATGGTTCGGGTGGTGCGGGTGCTGGTGGGTTCTCGTACGAGTATGGGGCTCGTGATTCAGGGTTTGGAGTAGTTGGGGCTCAGATGAGACATGTTCAGGCCCATGGGCCGAGACCATCGGTTAATGGGTTTTCAAGAGAAGTAGGAACTACTTTTGATGATGGTTTAGGGTTGGATTTGCATCTCAGTCTTGCACCTGCTGGTCATTGACGTGTTTTTTAAAGCTCTTGTATATTTATCAACATTTTAATTAATTTATTTATTTTTAGTGATTTTTTTTTTCTCTATCAGTATTTTTAATTAATGACTTTAAATTCCAGTGATTGTTTGCCTAATAAATATTTTACTAGTTTAGACTCCAATTATGCTTTACTACCACAAAAAGTAGAGTCTCAAAATGCTTAACCAATTCATGAAAAAACATTCCAGAAGGTAATATTTGTTGAGACTCCAAGAAAAAAATATAAACAATAGGACCAAAGACTAAAAATATAAAAATAAACGTTAGGAGATAAGTTGTCAGGTGCACTGAAAGTGATTTTATAGAATGTATGTTTAAACACATACAAAATAATAATTCCAATATTCAGATCCATTAGATCAATCGTTTTTCAAAGCCTTTTTATTGTCAGGCCAATAGAATGCAAAGATGAGTATGAAAACTCTACACCTTTACTCACAAATTTGCTTCAAAATTGTGCTTAAAATTAGTCAAAAGGGACACGCTGCAACCTTTTTCGGATTGCGTTTGAAATTGATACGCCTTCAAATCTGTTCTGAAGTCCTTTTTTTTTTGGACAAAAGCTGTTCTGAAGTCTATGCACAAATTACTTTTGGAATTCTCACAGTTTTGACATATTGGTTTTTAGAACCAAAGTATAGAAAATTATTACTTTAGATTCGAAAATTGTTGGTAGGCCTCTGTTTTACAACAATGGAAAAAGTTAATCTACAATTAGCATCGTAGTAATTATGTACAGCTTTAGTGAGTTTTGGTCTATGGTCTTGTTAGTCGATTACACAGTTTTGTTAGAATTAAATTTAGTAGATTACCCAATTTGGTTAGAATTAAAATTACTTCTCTAACACAATTTGGTTATAATTAAAATTTTCTCATATTTAGGGATTGTAGGACCACTATAATCTTTTGGTCAATATGATTCAACTCCAGGTTTTCAAAGTCAAATACTCTCAAATCTTCAGTTAATTATTCCCTTTAGGAGCATACATGTAACCACTAGCAACGGCTATAAAGAGAGATGTCAACATACATAGAGATAGAGTTTTGGTATGTGCAATCTACATGCATATACAAACCCGGGTCGAAAATACAATTTTTTAAATGATTGTGACAACGTGATACGTTTTCTTCGACTTTAAATATCACTAGGCTCCTATATATCTCATAATTAAGGCATACAGGTACTTATATAATGGAGGTATCTTACACTATGCTAACATTTTGTTTATTCTTAAAACATATATTTTCTAACGAATGTGGATATGTAATACCAAAAGAAGAACAATTTTTAATAATAAAATAGCTTACCTCAACATTTAGAAAATACTACATGTCACAAGCTAGGAAGAATCCTCGGGTCCCCGAATTTGAAATTATAAAATTAATTTAATTAACAATCGTATACTAATATGTAGGGGGTATAGGTATACCAGCGCATTTCGTGTTTCAACATGAAATGGGATCCTAGTCACCATGAGCAAATAAAATATACATGACCTAAAGCATATTTGTTTTTTAGATACTTAACAATGCAATTGGCACATATGTATGTGTCTATGTGTGTTTATAGTAAGGTGTGATGGGAATTGGAGCAGTTGAGTATTTATATACTTATAAGTTTAGAAAGTAGTTTTGAACATTGCTTGGTTAGAAACTTTTTTTTTGGTTTATTGTGTAGTTAGACACTTAGATGATGTGTTGGGGTAAAATTTTAATCTGCACGTAAAACATTTCTCTACCGGTCAGGGAAAAGTACGTTTCCATTATTTCAGAAAAGTTATCTTCCAAATTTCTCAATTAGAGAGACGTCATCATTAATTAGTCGACGATCCTACAAAACTCAAATTATTTTTCCCACTGAATACAAAAAACAAATATGATGAATTGTGTACATATACATTTCAAGTGTTATCTGTGTCTTTTTTTGTTACGAAATAGCTATCTCATCCGCATCATCGAAAATTCTGCCTTTAACCGCGTAGTCTCACTCGGGTACCAAGAATCCAGCGAATATAGAGATTTTCTTTGTCAATATTTCCATACAAGAGGATTCTCTTAAACATTATTGTTCTATTCTTTTCTACTTCTCTTCTCTCTTTTTTTTTGGGTGGCATTCTACTACTCTTCTCTTAGCAATAGTCTTTAATTTTTTTTTTTTTTTTTTTT
>Ga0041059_1002022_pt1 | contig 15558 bp, 14 predicted proteins | sample AraColnosormetaG_FD_56232 | JGI IMG/M metagenome (GOLD analysis project Ga0041059, IMG submission 56232) | Arabidopsis roots microbial communities from North Carolina, USA - Col MF nosort | ecosystem: Host-associated > Plants > Roots > Unclassified | place: USA: North Carolina | collected...
TTTTTTTTTTTTTNNTTTTTTTTTTTTTTTGCTTTCATTCGACGAATATACTGTTGTTTGTTCCTTTTTATTGTTGATCTGATGTATTTCACAAAGTTCCTAGAGAGAGTTTTGACATGATGAATCTGCGGTTGTGACTTGTTTTAGTCATATAGAGATTTTTTGGCTAAAAGTTATTGTTATTGTGTTATAGGTTTCGATCAATCCTGAGGTTATATCAAAGACAGTGAACAGAAACGTGATGAAACTTCTGGTTAAGAATTATAAAGACTCTCACTTGGGAGGGAAGTCACCAGCGTATGATGGAAGGAAAAGCCTCTATACTGCTGGTCCATTACCTTTTGACTCGAAAGAGTTTGTTGTGAATCTGGCGGAGAAAAGAGCTGACGGTTCCTCTGGGTAATGTCTTGTTTTAACTCTTTGTGAATGTGTTTGTATCGCCTTGTTTTTCATAGTTTTTTTTGGCATTGTGACTCCTTTTGGCAGGAAGGACAGACCGTTTAAAGTTGCTGTAAAGAATGTGACAAGCACTGATCTTTATCAGTTGCAACAGTTCCTTGATCGTAAGCAAAGAGAGGCTCCATATGATACTATCCAAGTGCTTGATGTTGTTCTTAGGGATAAGCCCTCTAATGAGTAAGAAATCTGAAATTTGCATAAACTTCAGTATTGTCAAAAGCTATGCATAAACTTAACATTTCCCTGTTTTGCTTTCTGTTCAGTTATGTCTCTGTTGGGAGGTCTTTTTTCCACACTAGTTTGGGAAAGGACGCAAGAGATGGTAGGGGTGAGCTTGGAGATGGTATTGAGTACTGGAGAGGTTATTTCCAAAGTCTAAGGCTGACTCAGATGGGTTTGTCTCTGAACATTGGTAAGAATATGCTTAATGTTATCTGGATTGGTGATGTTGATTAATTCTTATATTTTTATTTGATTTAGATTTGAATAATTCTACTTTATGGTTTTAACTGCAGATGATTTTGATTCATTATAGCCGTGTTGTTTTCTTATGATGCAGACGTTTCAGCAAGATCATTTTATGAACCGATTGTTGTCACTGACTTTATTAGCAAGTTTCTGAATATAAGGGACTTAAACAGGCCACTTAGAGACTCAGATCGACTTAAGGTATATATCTGACTTATATTCCACCATTTTAATTATTAATATTATTCAAGATGATGTCTTATATATGATTCTTATCTTGAAAATCATATGTTGGTATTTAGGTGAAGAAAGTTTTGAGGACACTGAAAGTTAAGTTGCTTCACTGGAACGGCACAAAAAGTGCCAAAATTAGTGGGATTTCTAGTCTACCCATCAGGGAGCTAAGGTGAAGATGCTTACTTTAGCAGGGTGCATAATCGTTGAACTTTGTTTTCTTGCTTTTCTTGGAAGAGGTTTCTGATCTTTGGTTATAAATTTGCTGATGTTGCCTATGTTCTAATCATTTCAGGTTCACTCTGGAGGACAAATCAGAGAAGACGGTTGTTCAATATTTTGCTGAAAAATATAATTATAGAGTGAAATACCAGGCTCTACCTGCTATTCAAACAGGGAGTGACACAAGACCCGTCTACCTACCAATGGAGGTATATTTTTAATAACATCTACTTTTTTACCTCCATCGTTTTCTTGGATTCATTTTGTATCCTTAAAGATCTGGTTATTCCTGGTTCTTGCAGCTCTGCCAAATTGACGAAGGGCAAAGATACACCAAAAGGCTCAATGAGAAGCAAGTGACTGCATTGCTAAAAGCTACCTGCCAACGACCCCCTGATAGAGAGAACTCGATCAAAAACGTAGGTTTAGTCCTCTTTACATTACATATACAGTAGTTCCTCCATCGGAAAAATAGTCTTTAATTTTGCACCTCTGTTTTGACTAACATCACGTTTGTTGTTTATATTATTAGTTGGTTGTGAAAAATAATTACAATGATGATCTGAGCAAGGAGTTTGGGATGTCAGTGACTACCCAACTAGCCTCGATTGAAGCTCGTGTACTTCCCCCACCGATGGTGATTTTCTTTCTCCATTTTTGTTATTAATTTGCTTTATTATCATGCATTTTCTTGTCAATGTTGCTCATCACGATGTTCTTTCTGTTAACAGTTGAAGTACCATGACAGTGGTAAAGAGAAAATGGTAAATCCAAGGCTAGGACAGTGGAACATGATTGACAAGGTAAAACTGTAATTGACTATCATAATCTTTTTGCTCTCTGTAGGCACTTGAAACTAAATAAGAAATATGCTTCTATTTCTCTTATAATGATAAATTATACTATACTTTACTGCTTTGCGTGTGGATGCGGAAGAAATAGTTAGTGATGAAGATTTGTGTTTAATGCTTCTATTGTGGTTTAATGTGTGTTACCAAATTTTGGGGCTCTTACCTCCTTTTGGCTGTGATATGGTCCAGAAAATGGTTAATGGAGCAAAAGTCACTTCTTGGACTTGCGTAAGTTTCTCTACTCGGATTGACCGTGGTTTACCCCAAGAGTTCTGCAAACAGTTGATTGGGATGTGTGTCAGCAAAGGAATGGTCTGTCTTGTCTCATGCTTATTGATACTTGTCACAATTTCATACCAAAAAATTTACTAACTCTTTTTTTTGTTTTAATTCTTTGTGCCAGGAATTTAAGCCTCAACCTGCTATTCCGTTCATCTCTTGTCCCCCTGAACATATTGAGGAAGCTCTTCTCGATATCCACAAAAGGGCACCTGGTCTCCAACTGTTGATTGTAATATTGCCTGATGTGACTGGATCATATGGTAAGTCTGTGCTAATGATTGGTAATATTTGGTGCAAAGTTTATTCCGACAATCTGTTCATGAAGTACTCTTTCTGTCTGCAGGAAAAATAAAAAGGATCTGTGAAACAGAATTGGGGATTGTCTCTCAGTGTTGCCAACCTAGACAAGTTAATAAACTCAACAAGCAGTACATGGAAAATGTTGCCTTGAAGATCAATGTCAAGGTCTAGTCATCTGTGCTTCTTATTGTTTTTTATGATGGTGTAAAACGGGTATTTGTATTACAGACTGGGGGAAGGAACACTGTTCTTAATGATGCTATTAGAAGAAACATACCTCTTATTACTGATCGTCCAACCATCATCATGGGTGCTGATGTGACTCACCCACAGCCTGGAGAGGACTCAAGTCCTTCTATTGCTGCTGTATGTATATCTTATTTTACTTGTATCTCATTATACTACTGTTTCATCATAAAAGGTAATTCTCTTATTTCAACTACAGGTTGTGGCCTCTATGGACTGGCCTGAGATAAACAAATACCGAGGATTGGTTTCTGCTCAAGCTCATAGGGAAGAAATTATTCAGGACCTGTATAAGCTGGTTCAGGATCCACAACGTGGGCTAGTCCACTCTGGTTTGATAAGGTAAGAGCAAAACATCTACAACTTCTTGTGTTCTTTGATTTTTCACAAGAATAAATATAATGGACACTGTTTGTGATTGCAGGGAACATTTCATAGCATTCAGGAGAGCTACAGGCCAGATACCTCAAAGGATCATCTTCTATCGGTAAGTGGTTCTCACATTCCATGCTTAAACATTTCATAGCATGAGCAGGTTTGGCTAATTGCTTTCTCTTTATACAGTGACGGAGTAAGCGAAGGGCAGTTTAGTCAGGTTCTGCTACATGAGATGACTGCTATCCGCAAGGCTTGTAACTCTCTCCAAGAGAATTATGTTCCTCGTGTTACTTTCGTGATTGTCCAGAAACGTCACCACACACGTTTGTTCCCTGAGCAACACGGGAATCGTGATATGACTGATAAGAGTGGCAATATTCAACCAGGTTTCTCACTCTCTGCTCTTCTCTATCAACTTAATTCCTTTAATGATCCAGATTTCAAGTAACATATTTGTATTTCCTTATCAGGTACTGTCGTGGACACTAAAATCTGTCACCCTAATGAATTCGACTTCTATTTGAACAGCCATGCTGGTATTCAGGTATTGCTTCCAGAATCTAGACCAATTTATGACCTGTTTTGTCTCAGCAGAATTACAACTTCCTTTGAATGTTTGAATGGTAATAGGGAACAAGCAGGCCGGCACATTACCATGTACTTCTCGATGAGAACGGTTTCACCGCTGATCAGTTGCAAATGCTCACAAACAACCTCTGCTACACGTAAGAGACAACAACATTGTACATTTTCCTTATGACATGTTTTAACTCTCTGAAACTAACAAAACATATAATAAAATGCATATGCAGGTATGCGAGGTGTACAAAATCTGTGTCAATTGTGCCACCAGCCTACTACGCTCACTTGGCTGCATTCCGTGCCCGCTACTACATGGAGAGTGAGATGTCTGATGGAGGTTCGAGCAGGTCCAGGAGCTCAACAACAGGTGTGGGTCAAGTCATTTCGCAGCTCCCAGCAATAAAAGATAACGTCAAGGAGGTTATGTTTTATTGCTAATGATTCACTTCTTCTCTTGCCAGTTTTAAAAGCCGTTAATAATTATGAAAACTATATTCGGCTCTCGGTTATCTCTTTTGGGTTTGGCTGTTAATATTTTGAAGGATCTGGCCAACTTTTGCGCCTTAGGACTTATGTTATGCGTTTTGGTTTCAGATGATGACTACTTTTATCGTTTGTGAAAAGACAAAGGGTTAATTATGATTTTTTTGGACGATGATTTGGCTCAGTTCTTTTTACTTATGGTATTTTGTGCTAATTTCTTGTTACAATTTATTTTCTTCGACAATTTCTTTTATCCTCTTAATTGTCGGCCTCTGCTTCAACTTTCCATGGTTTATCGTAATCTTCACAATGAATCAAAGTAATGTTTTCAGTAGAAACTGGTTGTTTTTGAAAGGAGTCTTATTGGGAGTGATTTAGAGAGAATGAGAATCCATAGAACAAAATCAGTTAGTTGATAAAGATTTGATTCCACAACAACAACATTTGCTCAAGTTCTTCATATAAAGAGAAACAAAAAAGACAATTCTGAGATATTTGCAAAGGTTGATCTTATACCGTTCTTTTGGATGGATCAATTTCACAAAAATCAGGTTTGATGATTCAAGAGCTTTACCCGGTTCAATCACCGGTCCGGTTTTAAAAAACATTTAACACTACACAGAAAATTTGGAAGAAGAGTGTTAAATAAACACTGGCTTTAATCATTTTGTTGGGTAAAACAAAACAAAAACAAAACCAAAGAGAGCGAGTTTAATCACACCATTGTCGAAACAAATCAAAAGGCTCAACAAAAGTCTTCTTCTTCTTCTAGATCTCTCTTCCCGATCCGATTTGTGACTCGCCGGAAAGAAATAACACACAGACAGACATTTTCTCCGATCGTGAAATTAGATGGATCAATAATTGATCTTACTGGTATAAAGAAGAGATGAGAGATGCAGCCTAATCTCTTCTTCCCATTCGGTTCAGTTTTGGGTAATCCATTTCTCTTCAATGGCGGTGGAGATCTAAACGAACTTGGTTCTGGTGCTGCTTTCGAGAGCTCTAGGGTTTTCTTCTTACTTCCTTTCTTATTATCCCAAGGCACTGGTGTCATGGATTTATCTAAAGTTGGTGAAAAATTCCTCAGCTCTGTTAAATCCGCTACTTCTCTTGGTCTCTTACCTTCTCCTTCTATCTCCGATCGTCCTGAGGTAATCAAAATCTCAACTTTAACTTGTTTTGTTCGATTTCTTAACATCAATGGAGTTTTTTAGAGAATTGGATTTTTTGTGTAGATTCCAGCACGTGCTGCGGCAGCTGCTGCGGTTGCTCGTGCTTTGGCGGGACTTCCTTCTGATCAGAGATTGAGTATATCTTCTACTGCTACTGAGCTTAACTCAATTTATGGAAACAGACCTCTTCCTCAACAAGTTGAAGAGCTTGAAGAAGGTTTCTATGAAGAGGTCTGTGTGTGTGTATGCTTTGTTTTGGTGTTTGTGATATCATTACTAAGCCCACAGGTGACATTTTGGTTTTGTTGTTGTGTAGGATTTTGATCCGGTAAGGCATATTTTGGAGAATGTGCCGGATGATGAAAGTGAGTTAGCTTATTTTGAGAAGCAGGTACTAACTTTTAACTTCTCTCAAGGAATTGAATATAAACTGATGCGTCTATTGTGAAAGGTTAAGAATGTTGATGAACGTTTTAGTTAGTGAGTTTAATAGGTTTTGTTTACTGTGTAGGCTACCTTGAGGTTGGTACAGCTGGATAAAGTGGCAGAAACTCTGTCTCACCATGTTATGGAGCATCATGAAGTAATGGGTAAGTATTCTTGAATTGAGAAGATCATATGCGTTTGGTTTTGTGAGTATTAATATTTGCTTTTGGCCAGTGAAGGGGATGAATTTGGTAAGAGAATTGGAGAAAGATTTGAAGATTGCAAATGTCATCTGCAAGGTATGAGTTTCATATTCTTAACCTAAATTTTACATAAACAATACAGTGGTTTTATTTTCTATTTTATCTATTACTGGTTTGACTTGGTTTTGGCTGTTTTTGTGTGTTTATTGCCAGAATGGAAGACGAAATTTGACTTCTTCTATGAATGAGGCTTCAAGAGATCTTATTGTACACACTCATTCCAAAAAGAAACAAGCTCTTCTGGTAGGCTTCTCAATTTATTTCAGACATCTAGGCTCCACTGATTGTTTCTTTAATCTGCTTTCTTGAAATATTTCATGTGTTATAGTTTCCTTCTGAAATCACCATCAATGTGCTCTAGAACTTTGTGTACAAAATTACTCTGTATTATCATCTATCAGAAAGTGGCCGAGTATCTTTTTTGTTTTAATCTCTAAAGTTACGAACAGGATGTTTCTAGCAAGTAGTTTCTTAGATACAATCTAAGTGTAACCTAGCCTAATTTTTTGTTTTAATTGCTAAACATACTGTTGAGATTATTATTCCTAGCATGCCTGTTTGCTTCTCTGGATACCATGTAATAAGAGCGACATGAAAGTTTAATCTTTTTACTTGCAGGATATGCTTCCTATACTAACTGACCTCCGCCATGCAAGAGTAATGCAGTCAAATCTTGAAGACCTTGTTGAAGATGGAAACTATTGCAAGGTTGGTAGTTTACCATCGTCTCTGTTGTATACTTCCATGGTTTTCTTATATGAATTATGGTGATGTTATGTTATGAAACTAACAAGAGATGGGAATTTATTCCTTATTATGCAGGCATTTCAAGTCCTATCAGAGTATTTGCAGCTGCTTGACAGTCTATCTGAGTTCTCAGCAGCCCAAGAGATGACCCGTGGTGTTGAGGTAGTTATAGCTTATTCATGACCAACCATTGTCTTCATAATTTTCTATCGTCAGTCGGTTGAGCTTCTCATACTCTTTTCAAGGTTTGGTTAGGAAGAACTCTTCATAAGCTGGATTCACTGTTGTTGGGCGTTTGCCAGGAATTCAAAGAAGATAGTTATGTAATGGTTAGTAAGCCAACTCATTCTCATGTATCTCTGTAGCTTTCTCCTTTGTAAACTAAAAGGATTGAATTGTGGGCCTTCAGTTTAGTGGAGAACTAGAAATTTTGTTCAGAGATTTAACTTGTTTATGTGCTCATACCTTTAGGTCCTCGACGCTTATGCACTGATCGGTGATGTCTCTGGTCTCGCAGAAAAGATACAAAGTTTCTTTATGCAAGAAGTTATCTCAGAAACCCACTCAGTGCTAAAGAGCATTGTTGGGGAGGTATGTGAGCTAAATATCATTTGTTGCTCCTGTAGGATGTAGTCGTGCATGCTTGGATGGTTGAATGTATTGAGCTTGCTGGTGTATAGCGCAATCGTTGTTTTTCCTATTTTTTTGGTGCAAGCCGCAATCCTTTTTCTGTGTTGCTTAGATGTCACTTTTGATCCTAGCAGATACACGAAAGTAGCAAATTGAAACCTGCACATTAGTACAAGTTTTTTTTACACGTTGTGATTTATCTTATTTCATTCTGCATGCAATCTTTGTCATAGGCGGTAATGCTTTTTTACTTCATCATACTGAGCACGAATGAGCACGAAATGAGTTTATTAACGTCAGCATATCAAACCAATCAGATTGTTGATCTATTCTCTGTATATATATTTGCTTTTGTAGGATAACAGTGCTGCCACCCAATATAGTAGGTATGCTCTATGCACTTGAGTTATTACTGGTACCTATTACATTATCTAGTATTTATCTCTGGTCCCTTTTGTTTGGATTCTAGTATCCTTGCTGATTTTTTTATTTTTTTTTAATTAATTTCAGACTTACCTACAGCGATCTATGCCTTCAAACACCAGAATCCAAGTTTAGGCAATGTCTTTTGAGAACACTAGCTGTGCTTTTTCAGTTAATATATTCATACCATGAGATAATGAGTTTCACGCCAGAAAAGGAGGTAGGTTCCATTCCTTGCTTTAGTTTGTATTTAACATTTTCTTATTACCTTGATAGGGTTGTTGAAACAGCCTCTGGTTCTAATTTCAGTACTACAGTATAATATTTGTTGGTAGATCTCATAGTCTTAAACACCTCTGCAGACCTTTTACTTATTGTCTGAGCCAAACTATACCTAAAACTTCTCTCTAACACTGTAGTTAGAGGAAATCTTAGCATATGGTTGTAAATTTACTGTGTGTTTGTTTAGTTTGGTGGTGTGGAACTCTAAGAAGACCTGCTTTATTGATAGGGATCTATCTCGAAATTTATTACTTGATTTCCTAGTTAACATACAATTAAGTGGGGTTTAATATCTAAGCCTCTGTGGCGGGATTTACCAGGTTAACTTACTCTATGTTAGGTAATTGATTGTCCAAGAATTTGGATAAGTTCTTTAATTTTAGTTTAATATTTTTGTCTTATTCCCTTTCGGCTTGAAAGATAATGGGTCCTAAAATCTTTTCTCTTTGATGGCTTCATTGCTCTGTATCTTATACATTGTCAGCATCCTTAAGATTTTTTTCTGTATGTTGTCAATGTTAATTTGTTTAAATTATCTCTAATGGGTTCTAACTTCTAAGGGCTAAGCTTCTGAACTGGAACAGGCAGAAATTTTGGTCTCACCCAGTCTTGCAACAACTCAAATGGTTGATTCAGTGACCGGAAGTTCATGTGACCCACAGGATGGTGGTCTATTGCCGGGAAGCATACCTCCTTGTACCATTTCCGCTGAAGAGTCGGATGGAAGTGGAACATCCAGTTCAGTGCAGCTGGCGTCTAATATTGCAATAGATGAGTCTAGGAATTCTGAAGATAGAGTATCAAGTAGCGAGTCACCATGGTACTATTTACGAAAAGAAAGTGCAGCTTTTGTTTCAGAAACTCTTCAGAGAGGACGCAGAAATCTTTGGCAACTTACAACAAGCCGTGTGTCAGTTTTGCTCTCTTCCCCAGGTGCTTCTTCAACAAGTATACATCAGTTCCTAAAAAATTATGAAGACCTGAGCATCTTTATCCTTGCTGGGGAAGCGTTCTGTGGATTTGAAGTTGTTGATTTTAGGGAGAAGCTAAAGGGTGTATGCGAAAATTATTTCACTGCATTTCATAGGCAAAGCATGCATGTAAGTTCCGTTTTACAATGCCTATTGGGCTGACATTGCCAATACCACATAGCTAGTTAATTTCATGCATCACCTCTCCTACATGATAACGTGAAAATAAAGTCTTTGTTTGGTTTTTCTCCCTTACAGGCGCTTAAAATGGTCCTGGAGAAGGAGACATGGACGAAATTGTCACCAGATACTGTGCAAGCTATTAATTTTGCTGGTCTTGTGGGGGATGGGGCTCCCCTAATTATTTCTTCCCGCAGTGCCTCAGGTTCTTCCAGATTCCCTCACTCTGATAAGCCAAGTAACTCAATTGATCCAAGTGGCAACAGGAGTGGATTTTCATATTGGCTGAAAAGTGGGAACCCGTTCTCAGCAAAGTTAACTCACTATAGAGAAGATCAAGACTACTCCTCGATCAATGGAGAAGATCATGAAGGGAATGATAGTATTCATGATGATGTTGTGAATCCCAAGATAAGAGACATAAAACGCATCAACGGAGGTAGTCCTGTTTCAGAAGATGAAAACGAAGACCTTCTTGCTGACTTTATTGATGAGGATAGCCAGCTTCCAAGACGAAGTTTTACACGTAGTCAATCAAGGACTTCTTCTTCACATTTTAGTACTAATGATGATTTGACAGCTCAAACAGGATCATCCCTTTGTCTTCTAAGGTAATATATGCGGTTTAGGAAATGTTTGAAATTATAATGACAGCCTTCCGATCGCATATTTTCCCTGGCACTTTTATGACATGGAATTGCATTAATTGTGTTCGATGTCTTAGATCTATGGATAAGTACGCGAGGCTTATGCAGAAGCTAGAAATTGTTAATGCTGAATTCTTTAAGGTACAAATCCTAATACTTGGAAATTCGTAGATTTCTCTACTCTGCTCCCTCGATTTCATTTCTAACTTTTCTCTTACGTCTGTTTGAAATTTTGTAGGGAATATGCCAATTGTTTGGAGTCTTTTTCTATTTCGTGTTTCAAGTATTTGGTCAAGAAAATACTAATTCAGGTGGAAAAGGAGTTTCCGACTCTTTCAATCGTGAGTTACTGATTCGTTTGCTTTTGATGCTCTTCTTTGTTTGTAATGTTACTCCCCACCAGTGTCAGTATGAGTCGTGTTATGACTTTTAAGGCTACAATATCTGCGGAAAGCCATTTTGCTCAACATAAGTATATTTTGAAATGCAGATCGTTTGAAAAGCTGCTTATCACGGATATCACAAGAGTGTGAGCAATGGATAAAACCTCACGTTTCATCATCACCATCTTCTTCACTTGCCTTTCCCAACACTGTTCATAGTCTTGCGGATGTGACTCCAGCAAGTCCCTTAAATACTTCTGGTCACTTATCAGGCGTATCTTTTAGTCTCAAGGTATATAACTTGGGGCTAGGTTTTCATCAATTTGAACTACAGTTAATACTGTTTTATGTTCATTAGTTACCCTAAATATAACTATCCTAATCATTTATACTCTAGTATTTGATATATTGTGTGAGAAGAAGAGCAGCTGCCTTGCTTTCTTCTTATCATCTCAAGGTTGTATAATAAAAGGATTATCGCTTGCAGGAAAGATGTGCTGCTGTGGACACAGTATCTCTTGTGGCTCGGGTATTGCATAAATCAAAGGCTCATCTCCAATCAATGCTTATGTCAAGAAATGGGTCTCTGGTTGAAGACTTCTTTGGTCAACTGGTATGCACCTCTTCAGATCTTATTTTTTAAGAAAAACCCTGGTTGGACGTATTGCCTCGCTTGGATTTGCTGTTGACAACATGCATACAATCTTATTATACAGACACTTCTGTAGCATCCAATAGTCTTTTGCCTCTAAAAAATATTGAATTATACAGGACATGATTAGTACCTTCATTGTGTTACGTTGCTAAACTAATTTCTCCTATATAAAATGAAGAACTATCTATATACAATATGTGGTATCAAATACATTTGAAGTAGTTTGATTAAAAGGAGTGATTCATCAGGTTGGTTCCGTACCTGATCTGACAGAGCACTTACATAGGACAACTGCGAGGATACTGCTGCATGTTAATGGGTAAATTGCCGATCTTCTTATGAGCTTGTGTTTTCGAAAGAAGTGATTAGATAAATTGCACCTCTCTCTTCCCTTGCGCCTTCTGTTCGATTCTTACTAACCTCAGGAGTTTTAAAACTGTTACATTGAATGTATGCATGTTCATTCAGCTTAAACTAATTTTACAGATATGTCGATCGGATAGCTAATTCTAAATGGGAAATCAAGGAGCTTGGAATGGAGCATAATGGGTTTGTTTACCGGATGACCCCTAACTGAATCATGAAATATACTTAAATGTAATAAACTCTTTGAACTAACAGGTATGTTGATTTGATGCTCGGGGAATTCAAACACTACAAAACAAGGCTTGCTCATGGAGGCATTCCACAGGAGGTAAATTTCTCTAAGACCTCATCAACCCCAGAAGTTGACCCCCTATCAGTAGTTGGAACCTGTTGAGATTTTTGGTTTTGTATGTTTTTGTATGTCATAATCAAACTAAAACATAATTCTGCTGCTTAATCAGTCAACTGACAGACAGCATGCAATTTAATTTGATAAAGATATCAGATTGAGAATGTTTTCTTATCAAACTATAGTGAAATCTCAAATCTGTACACACTTCAAACTTTTTTTCATGTACAGGTCCAAAACCTCCTACTTGAATATGGAGTTGAAATATTTGCGGAGATGCTGGTTGAAGGCTTATCTCGAATAAAAAGATGTACTGATGAAGGACGTGTTCTCATGTCATTAGATCTTCAGGTACTTTTCCTGATTTAATCCAGTGTTCTTCTCTTTTAACGGGAGATCAGTAATTGTATACATGAATAATAAAAATTTCAATCAGCATTGATAAACATCCCAAAACTAATATAGAAACTTCAAATGAACAACAAAACTGCAATTGATAAATTGAATCACATGAGTCGATTTTGACCCACATTATCTATCTGCTTGTAGGTTCTAATAAATGGGTTACAGCACTTTGTGCCAACAAAAGTGAAGCCAAAGTTACAGATAGTCGAAACATTTATCAAGGTAAGCAAAACAGAAACTCATATGTAAGTGCAGACTCAAAAACAGAAACGTTTGTTACGGCTTAAACCAAAATCATCACTCCTCTTTGCAGGCGTACTATCTGCCAGAGACGGAATATGTTCACTGGGCAAGGGCTCATCCGGTAAACAAACAAATCTTTTTCTTTCTGGTCTCGCATAATCCAAACTGATATATTTTACTGAGTTGATAGAAATGTATAAACATGGGTTGTAAAATATACAGGAATATACAAAAGCACAGGTCGTTGGACTGGTGAATTTAGTAGCCACCATGAAAGGTTGGAAAAGGAAAACGCGGCTGGAAGTTATCGAGAAGATCGAATCAGCGTCTATGTAGATCAATCTTAGAAGCTTCTGGCAGCTTCGCGACATCAAGTAATACTCTGGTCTTCTTCTGTCTGTTCTTACTTTTGCATTTGTATCGAGTAATGTAAATTTGAGGATAGGCCCCCCTTCTTGGTAGTTTTACCTGTTATTACTTATAAGTTTGTCTAAAAGATCCTCCTGAAGTTGTATATTCTTGAAGATTGTAACACACAATTTGTCCTCCATTTAATTACTTGATTAATGTCTTAAATATTTGTTATATCAGATTCTCACTTGGATTTACCAAATTAACTGAACTATAGCTCGGCTTTACTTTTTGTTGTTACCATTTTTATGAGTTGTAGATATCAACATTTTTTTTCTGTTTTAATCTCATAATGGCAATTACAGTAAAAGAATAAAAGAGCAATAGTGATAAATAAACAAAAGCATGTGTAGGTAGTTTCACTGTAGACTCTTTTATTATTATTTTTAACGTTTGAGTAATAAAATCAATCAGATGTGAAAGGAGTCATATTGTGATGTGAGAGTTTGGAAGAAAGAATGGGTCAAAGTTGTGGTGACTTGGTTATCTCTCCAACCATTTTTAATGCTACACATGGCTCATCTACTGGTACCTGTTTTTTCCAAACAAAAAAACAAACATTAGTTTTGTTTTTTTGATAAATCATTCACCATATTCTCCATTAAAAGCATAAGTCACACTGTCTGATTTTTGCTTTATTATGTTGCGTGTAAGGGTTTTTAACAGTTGCATATTGAATGTGATAAAGGAATCATAAAGATTCAGATAGTGTCAAAGTATTAAAGAGAGTCGACAATTTGTTTTGATATAAAGAAAATGCAGGAAAAAAAAGACAGAGAGAAAGCATGAAACAGACACAAAAGAGACTTGTGCTTTCGTTTAATAGATTCATCACGTATCTCTCACGTTATTCAATAAATATCTATGCAATATTTCACTGTATGGCAATATTTGTGATGGCTGTGCAAGAAGTATTTATGACATATGTGAATAAATAATTATTAAAAATGAATAGAAGTTACTAAAGGATAAAAATTGAGAGTGTACTTACAAAATGACCAGCACCAAGAATCCAATAAAAATGGAGATTTTTGTATGATTTGGTAAAGCCTCTTGTTGCTCTGTCACTTTCGCAGAATAATGGCTCTCTTTCCATTTTCTTGAATTCTTCTAGCCCCTCCCACCTTACACATAATCATCATCATTATCATGTAATGACAAATTTATATACCAACAACCTATCTTTTTTATAATTAATACCAACAATATTCGTTGAGTGATTTAATATTGTTCTCTATTTATTACAATAGTGTGCCTATATTCAGTAAGTATTTTGGATTCTATTTTCATAATGAGGATACACTATATTCTTATTTATAGAATGATGATGTAATGTAATGTAACTAAACTTAGAAAAAGTAGATTGGTCTTACCTGAGTTTGTGAACCCATGCTTCAGTTCCACTTGTTGAACAGATAACATCAAGCTGCGTATATAAACCACATGTCAATTTATCTCATTCTTTAGATTCATATTTCAAGTTGCAATTATGCAAATGATTTCTTATCTTTCATATTAATCAACTATATAATTTGTTTTCTTATAAATAATGATGGTCTTACTTGTCCATTATAGATGGTCACATCTACCCCCGTGGCAAGAAGCTCATCGACCTGCCAAAAAAAAACAATTTATTTTGTATTAACGAATCAAACTAATTTAAATAGTTTTTTTTTATAATTAAACTAATTTAAACGGTTTATATATTTTTTTAAAAAGAATTATTACGTCTTCAATTACGGGTTTCATAAAAGCAGCCTCCATTGCTGTAAACACATCATCCGAATTGTTTCCCCATCTGTTAATTTTTACAAAACCAAAATATAACACATTTAACAACTAAACTTTGATTATATTAAAGTTTGATACTATAAAAGAGTAAGAGGTTACTTACATGAGGTCGTTGGGAATAATCTTGAGCTTCTTCTTAATAACGCCATTCATTAATTTATCAAGGTCTCCTTCAACATCTTCTACGTCACTTAAACTTCTCATATCATTTAAATATCTTGAATACTTTTTTATTTTCTCTTCCTTTTTGATTTTTAGACTCGTTGTGAGCGAGACAGGGTCCATACCAGTATCCAATAGAAAATTGTAAAAATCCTACATTAAAACCAACATGTAAAATACTCACTTTATCATCAAATCTTTATAATTGTACATACTAATGGATTTAAAAATAAGAGGAGAAATAATTTACGACGAAATTGGATTTGGAACTAATCAAGTTTTCGAGGTCCATCCATGTTTGCGTCGCTCCAACGTATTCACCATTTTTAATTTGTNTTTTAATCTTCTCTGCTAAGCTGCTCCAAAAAAAAGTAAACTATATAGATTAGAGAGGTAAATTAATTACGTATTAGAAAAATTGATTTTGTATTAAGATAAAGACCTATTAGAGCTATCCAAGCCATTGTCATCAAGCCTAGAGACATGCTTGAGAAGAGGTCCCCATGAAAACTGTAACAATTAATCAATAAAAATCATATGAATA
>Ga0041059_1002023_pt1 | contig 15554 bp, 21 predicted proteins | sample AraColnosormetaG_FD_56232 | JGI IMG/M metagenome (GOLD analysis project Ga0041059, IMG submission 56232) | Arabidopsis roots microbial communities from North Carolina, USA - Col MF nosort | ecosystem: Host-associated > Plants > Roots > Unclassified | place: USA: North Carolina | collected...
CCTTCTCTTTCACCTGTGACGCTAGCACAAGGATCAGAGAATAATGTAACGTTTTCGCTTGAGCAAGGAACATCCTTAGCGTAAGAAGATGAGTAATAATTGATGCCAATGAAATCATATGATCCTTTCAACATCTTAGATTGTTTTGCAGTAAATGTAGGTAAGCGACCGTCTTTTACGTTGTTGACCATGTCAACCGGATATTTACCGGTTACAAGCGGCTCCATGAAATAGTCGAATGTGAAGGCCATGGCTCGTGCCGCAGCTAATCTATCTTCAGCTGATTCGGTATAAGGCAAGTTCCAACCCGCGTTCAAAGCGATACCAACTTGACCTTTTTGAGATGCCTTATATTTTTCTCTATATACTTTGACTGCTTCTCCATGAGCAAGAATGAGGTTGTGACCAACAATATAAGGCTCGGTAGCTCCATTTCCCGCGGTGCAATTAGGGTTTGTGAATTTTGAACACCTTCCAGGAGCCATTACACCAGCAACATATCCTTGTTGCACAACTGTTAATGGTTCGTTCAATGTCATCCAATGCTTCACTCGATCTCCAAAATTCTTGAAGCAAATATCCGCATAATCGCGGAAGTCATTCACAATCTCCGCGCCAAAGAATCCTCCGTAAGCATCTTCAAGGCTTTGCGGTGTGTCCCAATGAAAAATGGTGGCGAATGGCTTAATTCCTTTAGACAAAAGCTCATTGATCAAGTTGTTGTAATAGTCAATACCAGCTTGGTTGATACCTCCTTTTAGATTCCCACGTGGCAAGATCCTCGACCACGAGATAGAGAATCTATAGGCACCGAAACCAATTTGATGTAGTAAACCCACATCTTCCTTGTAAAGATGGTAAGAATCACTTGCAATAGATCCATTGGTACCATCTTTTATCTTCTCCGGATATTTTTCAGAGAATGTATCCCAAATACTTGGACCTCTACCATCTTCATGAGCAGCTCCTTCGACTTGGTAAGCTGACGTTGCAGCTCCAAAAATAAAATCTTTTGGAAAATCACTTCTTCTTAATTTAGGTGTTGAAGAGTGTTTCTTGGCTATAACTTCATTAGAAGCCAAGACAATAATAAACACTAGCAAAGAAAAATATTTAGTTCTCATTTTTATGATTGATTGTTGAAACTTGGTTTGTTGTGAAAAGATGAATAGAGCTCAGAATTATATAGGCAAGAGAATTGTTATGGCAATTTGTTATGTTAATCTATAAATAGAGAAGTATAAGATAGAGATAGTATAACAACAAATCTTTTAAGTTTTACTTGTTCATAATTAGTAAACAGAACATTCAAATGATCTTATCAAGTTGTATTTCTAATGAAGAAAAAATAGCAAAACATTCGTGAAGGTTCGTTTTCTTTTTTTTGTTCTATCGATTTTCTTAATAACCAGAATCGATTATCTTTAGAGTTTAGAATAAGCATGGTTGTCTTGATCAAATATATATTTGAAAAGGTCCATTTTAAAGGTCCAAATTATAAGCCCAATATATAAGCCCAAAGTTTAGGCCCAATTCACGTATCGCTATACTTTTTAGCGGGAAAATGTTAGAGGACCCCACCTAAAACTCCCGCCACAACAAGCTCGCCATTTCTTTGCCCATAGTGGAGAAAGGTTTTGTTTTCCGTTCAAACGATTTTAGGGTTTTTGTCGCAAACAGTTTTTGGTAGTGAAGAGGAAAATTTCGAGTGAGGTAGAATTTGAAAAATGGAAGCTTTTGGTGGATTTGTAATGGATGAACAAGCGATTCAAGTCGAGAATGTCTTCCTCGAATTCCTGAAAAGGTTTGCGTTTTTGGGCTTTTTGTTTCCCCCAATTTCTTTCAATTTTGGCTCTAATCAGTTTCGGTTTCAATTTGGTTTCAGTTTTCGATTAGATGCGAACAAGCCGGAGTTGTATTACGAAGCAGAGATTGAAGCGATTCGAGGTGGTGAATCAACAATGATGTACATTGATTTCTCACATGTAATGGGTTTTAATGACGCTCTTCAGAAAGCAATAGCTGATGAATATTTGAGGTTTTGTTTTTTTGTTTCTCTAATTTGCTGATTATTAATCTAAAACCCTAGTTTTGATTTTTGGGGTTTTTTGATTTTTGTGTGTGAAATTTTGGTTTTAGGTTTGAGCCGTATTTGAGGAATGCGTGTAAGAGATTTGTGATTGAAATGAATCCTTCTTTCATTTCTGATGATACTCCAAATAAAGATATCAATGTTTCTTTCTACAATCTTCCTTTCACTAAAAGGTAACACCTTTAAATATCTAATTAATGATTTTGATATTATAGTAGTTGTTATGAATATTTTGGCTTAACTTTAGTGTGTGGTGATTGTGATGATGATGGTTTTGTAGGTTGAGGGAGTTAACGACGGCAGAAATTGGAAAGTTAGTGTCGGTGACAGGTGTGGTTACTCGAACAAGTGAAGTGAGACCTGAGCTTCTATATGGGACTTTCAAGTGTTTAGATTGTGGTAGTGTTATAAAGAATGTTGAACAACAGTTTAAGTATACACAGGTAATTGATTCTTTGATTTTTGGTGTTTTTTTTTATACACTTTGTAGTAGGAAGAAGTAGTAGCTTGTTTTCTTTTGGTTTGTTGAGTGATTTGTGGCCTTGTTGCAGCCTACGATCTGTGTGAGCCCGACTTGTTTGAACAGAGCAAGATGGGCGTTGCTTAGACAAGAAAGTAAGTTTGCGGATTGGCAAAGGGTTAGAATGCAGGAGACTTCAAAAGAGATACCTGCAGGTTCCTTGCCACGGTCTTTGGATGTCATTTTGCGTCATGAGATTGTGGAACAGGCCAGAGCGGGTGACACGTAAGATTTCGTTTTGTGTCAGTTCTCTAAGTTATTTCTTCCATCATTATAATAATAAAGGGTTTGCATTTGATTGTGACTCCTTTTGGGATTGTTCTCGCAGGGTTATTTTTACGGGAACAGTAGTTGTTATACCTGACATATCAGCACTGGCAGCACCTGGAGAGAGAGCAGAATGTCGTCGAGACTCATCACAGCAGAAAAGCTCTACTGCTGGACATGAAGGTGTTCAAGGTCTCAAGGCTCTAGGAGTTAGAGATCTTTCGTATCGGCTTGCCTTTATCGCTAATTCAGTGCAGGTTTGTCAACTTTTTAGTATCTGTCAAGCCATAACTTAAGTGATACCAGTTGATCAATATCAATGTTTTTTTCTTTCTAGATTGCTGATGGTAGTAGGAACACTGACATGAGGAACCGCCAAAATGATTCTAACGAAGATGATCAACAGCAGTTCACGGTGAGGCTTGAAATAAACTACCTATAAGTCTTAAGAGTTAATATACCGCAGCATCCTGGTTTTTCTCTTACATGATTATTTAAACTTTGCAGGCAGAAGAGTTAGATGAAATTCAGCAGATGAGAAATACTCCTGATTACTTCAATAAGTTAGTTGGAAGCATGGCCCCAACCGTTTTTGGTCATCAAGACATCAAACGTGCAGTTCTACTTATGCTTCTAGGCGGTGTGCACAAGACAACTCATGAAGGCATCAACCTTAGAGGAGACATCAATGTTTGTATAGTTGGGGATCCCAGCTGTGCTAAATCCCAATTCCTCAAGTAATGATTCTCATTGAAAATCAAAGCTGTCTGTTTTTTTTTCCTTTTCTGAAATCTGATCATTCAGTTTTGGTTTGTTATTTGCAGGTATACCGCAGGTATTGTACCACGATCTGTGTATACATCTGGGAAGTCCTCTTCTGCAGCTGGGTTGACTGCAACTGTGGCAAAAGAACCGGAAACTGGTGAATTCTGCATTGAGGTAATTTTAGAGTTTTCAAGTTACCTAAACTTTATAACCGCTTTAAAGAAGGATAGCCTTTCTTTGTAAATTTGATTTCTATGCTCTTTTTCTAATTAAGGTTATCTGACTCTTCAACAGGCTGGTGCTTTAATGCTTGCTGACAATGGAATATGTTGCATTGACGAGTTTGACAAGATGGATATCAAAGATCAGGTAAGTCAGCATCATTGCTTGTTACTATACAGACGATTATGTTTCTTAGAGTGTGTTTGATGAAAATTATTGCATTTGGGCACAAAGGTTGCTATTCATGAAGCAATGGAGCAGCAGACGATAAGCATTACAAAAGCTGGTATACAAGCAACCTTGAATGCTAGGACATCAATTCTTGCAGCAGCTAATCCTGTTGGTGGGCGATATGATAAATCTAAACCACTTAAGGTAAGGTGATCCAAGAATTAGACCAAACAGATGCATATTTGTATTCCTTTCTTTGCTTAAGAACTTTCATGGAAGGTTTTATATCTAATTGTGGTTTGATCATGCTCTTTTTCAGTATAACGTTAATCTTCCACCTGCCATTCTTTCGAGGTTTGATCTTGTGTACGTTATGATTGATGACCCTGATGAGGTAACGGATTACCACATTGCCCATCATATTGTGCGAGTTCACCAGAAGCATGAAGCAGCGCTATCTCCTGAATTCACTACCGTACAACTCAAGCGCTACATTGCATATGCCAAAACGTTAAAGCCAAAGGTTGTTGACTAACCCGAAAAAAGTTTTTGATTGCTAAAGGCTCTTTTGCTGGAGATGCTAACATCTTTTCTCTATATTCATCTGTTGTGTTGCAGCTAAGCCCAGAAGCAAGAAAGTTACTTGTCGAGTCTTATGTTGCTCTTCGTAGAGGTGATACAACTCCAGGTACAAGAGTCGCATATCGAATGACAGTTAGGCAGCTAGAGGCACTGATCAGGCTCTCAGAAGCCATTGCTAGGAGTCATTTGGAAATTCTGGTGAGATAATCCTAAAACGTTTTTCTGTTCCTTTCTTTTATTCTACCAGTATCCAGTAGTTGATTTGATTTATCTGGGAACTTGTTATTTTTCTTTCAGGTTAAACCAAGTCATGTTCTTTTAGCTGTCAGACTGCTAAAGACTTCAGTCATCAGGTAACTTCGAACATCTTCAAAAAATATTTTTATCTCCTAAAATTCTCCCAAAATGTTAACCGTAAACAACCATACTTGCTTCTCTTATCCAGTGTTGAGTCAGGCGATATCGATCTTTCTGAGTACCAAGATGCTAATGGTGACAACATGGACGACACAGATGACATTGAAAACCCTGTTGATGGAGAGGAAGATCAACAGAATGGTGCAGCTGAGCCAGCTTCTGCAACTGCAGGTATTTATGCACAGTTTGTGCTCTTCATTTTTTCTCTGCCTCACTTAAGAAAGAATCATAATTAACATCATATGACGTAGCAACAGATAATGGAGCAGCAGCTCAAAAGCTGGTGATTAGCGAGGAAGAATATGATAGAATCACACAGGCTTTAGTCATTCGCCTTAGACAACATGAAGAAACTGTAAACAAAGACAGTAAGCAACAACACTCTTCAATTTTCCATACTTTTCATTTTCTCTCCTCAACTATTGAAAACAATTTTTTTCCTTTAGGTTCTGAATTGCCTGGAATTAGACAAAAGGAACTGATTCGATGGTTCATCGATCAACAGAATGAGAAAAAGAAATATAGTTCGCAAGAGCAAGTAAAACTCGATATCAAGAAACTCAGAGCCATCATTGAGGTAAAAATCCAAAACAATCATAGAAGTTAAGAATAAAATTATTTCAAATGATGTTTCTATCTAACACAAGCTATGCATTGCACAGAGTTTGGTATGTAAAGAAGGTCATCTTATAGTGTTAGCTAATGAGCAAGAAGAAGCCGCAGAAGCAGAGGAAACGAAGAAAAAATCTTCACAAAGAGACGAGAGGATCTTAGCTGTTGCTCCAAACTATGTTATTGAGTGATGTGATTAAGTGTAAGACATTTGTAGAACTCATAAGTAGAAGCCTTAAATCTTTCATCATTGTGAACTAATTTTGTTGGATTATAATTTTCTGTAAACTTCATCGAAACCCAAAAAGGAAAAAAAATGATATTCCCAAATCACTAAACTCTTTAATGTGTATCATACACAGTGTATGTGATCTATGGATATAATCTTGAAGTTTCGTTTGTGGTGTTTGAAGGCATCATCTTCTGCATAGTAAACATCTAATACGCGTCCGAAATTGATGAACCGGTTAAGCATAAATGCGGTAATCTTCAAGCTGCCAATTGGCTAGATATTATGAAAGATGTCTTTTTTTTTTTTTGTCTAAATGACAGATGTCTAAGATTCAATAAAAACAAGAAATAAAGTCTCCATTTTAGCCCAAATCATTTATCATTTTTAGAGGTATTGTTTTGAGAAAGTTTTTAAAGTGGTATTGAGAAATGGACATTTTTTAACAATTCCCCTGTGATTTATTATAAGAAAATACTACGTTATGTTTGATTAATTAAATAGCCTTCTCCTTCTACCAAAAAATAATAATAAATAAATAGCCTTCTCCATACTAATTCAACATATTTTTAATATTAAGACAAAAAGTCATATATGTATGAGAATCAAACACATAAACATTTTATTGTAGTAATAAAATAAACACACAACCATGATAATCAAATAGAACCGTAAATCACATAACACAATTTGTATGTCCGAGATTGAAAACGGTAAATCACATAACACAATCACATAAAAAATTAGAAAGTAACAAACATGATGCATCCCAAGTCCTAAAGAAGTATAGGATCTACGAGCAAAAGCCTCATATACTCTTTGAGTTTTCCTTCGCGGTGGTTGTAAACATCATCCGCGGTATAGAGAACATCCAATGAACGTGCATAATTGACGGATTGCATAAGAATTCGGCGTGGCATGGTAGTTATCTTCAAGCATTCTTCGTTTACGATCTTGTTCATATCTCCATTCATCTTTTCAAGTTCTCTACTGGCTTCTTCTTTTGTAACTCCGTGTTCGTTCATGTAATAGTTGAGTGCATTTGCAGTGTAACCTTTTTCCATGTCCTCCTGATGATTTATACCAAAACTTTCAACATAATCTATGCGAAGAGAATTATGAAATTGACTAAAACAGTCCATATATTTTATAAAATTTATGCGCCACATTGTTTGAAATTTCATGGCCTAATTGGTATAGTATTCTTATATATAATGTCAAATTTTAAGCAATAAAAAAACCAAACATACTGAAAACTAGTACCTCAAAGTCGGCTATGTCATCCATGAGACGGGTCTTTGCACCTAAAATCCGAACGAGCTTTGGTCTAGATATTAGCCACTCAAAAGCTTCCTTCTTACCAATCTCTCCAAGTCCCATGATGGAACATGCTATGGTTGCATATGTACCAATCTCGGCTCCACCAGACTCTATATACTCATCAAAGCTAGGAACATGACCTCCACGTGCCCATTTGACAAGTTCGAGGTTTTTCCTAGCAATAATCTTGAACTGCTTACCAAAAAAAATTAAACATGTTACAAGTTATTACCATCCCATGAATAATAATTTTTTTAAGTAATCACCTCTTCTATCATTTTCTCCAACACAAAGGATCTTCCTTGTGACCTTAGTATTTCTTCATACTCTTTAAAAAGATACATCACAAATTTGAAGGCAGTCTTCATGTGACCTTGAAGATTTTCCATGTAATCTGGATCCCATCTGTTCATATATCACAAAAAATTGGTTATCAAACACTCCACTCATATTTAATTGTTTAGTGTGATTCAATCATTGCAATAGATATAGTTAAGGTACCTTTCCAAACAATCGGCCAGGCTTTCAACTTCAGAAATTGAACCATAAGTATCGCAAGCGTCGTCTAGAAATGTTATTACTAAGTATAACTTAGCCGACATAATTCTCCCAAGTGAAAATTGTGGCTCGAAGTACATCATCAATGCTGCAAACCATGTCTCTACAGTTCTCTCTCTGAAGTTTGGTGGAAGGTTTGATGTATGGTCTAATTTCGTCCACCACCTACCAAAATATGTAAAAGATTAAGAATATGCAGTCAGAAAGAACCCTAGCTATCTTGAAGAAAACTAGATCAATGACATATACATTGTGATGGTTTTTAATTCTTGGAAGTAATGAAGCTGCAAGAACTTGAAATTGAGCTTAGCTAGCTTGAGAAGTGTTTCGTCGTGGTCCTCTTCGTGTTCATAGAACGAGATATACTCCCTTGCAACCAACGCTTGGATGTTTCGGTGCTGAGGTATGTGAAGAGCATTTTGTATAAGCTTTGAAATATGTGGTGGGCTCGCTCTACGACCTGTAGCTAGTGACTCCAAGTGGTTCAATGTGAAGCTTAAAGCTTCATCCAATATATGATCTGTCGTTGTCCCAAAGTGCACTGCTTCGTAGAAGCTTAGCATACCCTTGACATCTTCTATTAAACTTTCCTTGAATTTACCATCGTCTCCTTTGAATATCTTGAAAACATCTACATGGAAATAGAATTTGAAAATTCGATACAATAAGACTATAAGAACTCATATAAAATATTACTTACCGGACAACATGTATATGTTTTAAAAATTCTTACCCGAAGACATGTAGTAACCGTATGTCCTGAAAACTCGGAAGATGGTGGAGATTGTGTGCAATTTATTTTCATCAGCGATCAAATCTTCTATCTTCTCGAAAGCATGTTTTAGGCTCTCTTCGATTTCCTTCTCAAAATGATAAGAGAGACCAAGACTGTCCAGAAAATGAATAGAAAGAATTGTCTTTTTCATCGCGTCTTTGTCTGTGGAAGACGACACGAATATGTTCTCTCTTACTTTAGGCTTTAGTACTTCAATCTCTCTTTCAAGGACATCAAAATCCTGGAAGTTGATACAAGTCAAAGATCTTTATATAGCCATCTAACGTACGTATAAGGAATACACAAATGTGCATTGATTGTTAAAAGATAGTCGGAAAGATATAAATGGGCTCACCGAATCAGCAATGGAAAACTTGAGGAACTGATCACCCCATTGGGAGGATGGCAATTTTGTAAAATTGGTGTAGCTTTCGTAATCAAAGTTTCCTAATGCTTCCATAGATAGAGAGAGATGTGGTGTTGGTGGAAAACTTGCAAGAAGGTAGTCATATATATAGGATTCTGTACCACTTCAATCGGAAAAGACGATCGAGGAGGTTACGTGTGTAAGTAGTATCTTCACTATATAATGATTTAAATGAGGATTATCATATCACTATATTTTCCTCCATATAAACCTGTAAACACGATATATCATCATTAGATTATTTGATTTACTTTGATTATTTTAACTGATTCGTTGTAAAGGCCGCATAGGCTTAGCAATTGAATTTGCATTTCTGCGCAAATTAACAGAAAAGAGTTTGAATATGTATATTTATCTGCCACGTTCAGATTTCCATGTTCTGATTTCATTACATTTTGTTAACCTAGTTGATTTCTTATCGTCAACTCTGAAACTGATCTTGTCAACCATTACTTTAGTATGTGTGAACAGTTTCTTCTACGCTCGCAAACAGTGCCGGTCCAAATTTATTTGATACCTAAAACAAGCCAAAATTTTGTTGCCGCATATTTTTTTTTTCGCATAACATAATTCTTTTTTATTTTGTTTCCCATTACAACATATTTTTTTTTGTAGCTTAATTTGTTAACATGAGTTGGAAAAAAGAAAAAGTGTTAAACCAAAAAAATATAATAATGAGAAGAAAAAATAGGAACATAAAAGTAGAAACCAGAATATAAACACAAAATAATGATTACTCTTAGCACTTTGAATATAATTTTCGATCTTAGTTTCTAAAATTTTATTCATTCAATTGTTGAACCCATGGTATATTGATCTTTAATTCAGATTTCTAATTAAGTGCTGAGTGAAAGAGGTTAGAAACGATTCATACAAAAAATAATAATAAAAAGAAATAGAAATTGTCGACAAATTTAAAAAAATAAAAAATAAATAGAAGAAGACATGCATGAGATAAGAAGAAATTCAGGAGAGATTAAAGATAGAAGGAGAATCTAGTTTCAGAGTGCAATTAGAAAAGTGATAAAAACTAGGAACTACTCGTCTACACCCTGTTTGCATGTCCTAGTTTTCACCCACCTTGTGCAGGATGTAATTGATGTTTCATACTTAGAAAATCAACTTAGGTTACATTGAAAAGAGTGAAATAGACATGGAGAAAGATAAACAATACGAGTTTGGTGTAGAAGATGCCATGATTAAGGTCAATAGGGTTTTGGCGGGACCGCACTTGAAATATGGCCTCAACTTGGATTTTCACGATAATCATGCTACAATTATGCTATTTTACAATGATTTAAAATGAAACTAAAAACACTTTCCAAATTGTATGATTTGCTTATGTAGTTATATGTCTTATTTGGTTGATAGCATTTTGTTCAATATTATTCCCGGTAGCGTATCAAAGATCTTATCAATCTCTTTTTCTTATATTCCCTGAAATAGAGAAATTAAGAGTATAAGTAATTCATACCATATATATTAAATTGTTTCCAATTGGTAAAAAAGAAAAGAAAAATTGTTTCAACTAATATTAGCTCATCAGTCATATGTATCCTCGGTCACAGGTGGATTTGTTACACAACAACACTCGTTAACTTTTTTTGTTTGAGGGAATGATTTGTCTCCATTACTTCCAAATTTTTAAGAAGACTTTGATAAATAGTAAAAAGGAGAAATCGAATATGGTAAAAAAAAAGAGAATCCATGCACCTTTATAAAGGGAAGTACATTTTTACAAATGAAGAAATTCAAAGTCTATCTTTAGCATTTACTGTTCTTTTATTGAATTTTGCTTCTACCATTTTTATTAAATTCCTTATGGGGATTTACTGTTTATGGTCCCTGAACCCATTTCCAGGTTTCTTAATTGCTCTTTAACATAACCCTTCTCTTTTGTTATACCTATAACCAAAGTGATGTGCTTAATTAGTGAAATAGAGAAATTATAAATTTTGTGAAGAGTCCGTGACTATACTAAATGTTAGGTAATATACCATTTTTGAAACAACCTCTTTAAGCGTCTTGTCTAGTTTCTTCATCTATTTAACAAAATAACTCTTACAAAGCGAAGCTCCATTGTAGGCCTTAGACCCCATTAGCAAGTCTTGTTGCTTTCTTATTTTTTCTTTTTTGTTGGTGCATGTGTGAAGAGTCCGTGACTATATCAGATATTAGGTAGAATACCATTTGTGGAATAACCTATTTATAAGCTTATCGTCTAGTTTCTTCATCTATTTAACGTAAGAAATCTTACAAAGCGAAGCTCCATTGTTGGCCCTCTAGACCCAATTATCAAAGCTTGTTGCTTCTTTTTTTTGTGTGTGTGAAGGTCCGTGAGTATACCAGATATTAGGTATACTATACCATTTATGAAATAACCTCTTTAAGCCTCTCGTCTAATTGCTTCATCTATTTAACGTAAGAACTCTTATGAAGCGAAGCTCCATTGTTCGTCCTAGACCCAAGTATTAAAGCTTTGTTGCTTTCTTTTACGTTTTTGAAGAGTCCATGAGACTCTATTGATAGATGTTAGGTAGCTATTTTAATCTCTGTGGCTGTCCTACTGTTTTGTATGTATGGATATATAATTATATATGCATAATTGTCTTTTTTGTGACCAAAAGCTTAGTATATACCATTTGTTAAACAACCTCTTCTCTAGTTGTTTAATTTTCTGTTTAATGAAGTTTCGGGCCAAGATCCATAGTCTCCTAGGATAATCTTTTTTTTGTAAATTTTCCCTTAAGATTAATAGGCAATCTCTCTCAAGAAGCCTCAAATTCAGGGAGCAGTCATCTCACTCTTTTAGGAGGGAGTCTGACACGCAACTAGCCCAATTACTTGGTACATCTTGTCTAGTCTCTTCACTTTTTCATTATTAGCTATAGTAGTCTTAGAAAGGGAAACTCTATTGATAGTCCCAGACCCAACTATAATATCTTGTTGCTTTCTTTTTCTTTTGGTGATGAGTCCGTGACTGTACTAGATATGTTACTATGTTAAGCTCATGAGCTGTCGTCTTACCTTTGTCAGATGAGTGGAATAGTAAGACCATTCAATAGAACCATATACAAAGTTATAGACACATGTGTGTTTGTGTGTGGGACACTTTTAATTCTTGCATTCTAGTTGAACTGGTTTACTTTGTAACACATTATGGTTCCTCAATACTCTAGATAATCATTCTCGTGTTCCATATATGATAGCTTATGAACAACTATGAGTATGCATATGCATACATATCTCCTTTGTGACTAAGTGCGTATTATATCATTGGTGAAACTGAACAAACGTGATAGACACACAAACACGAGAATTCTCCAAACCTCGGCGCACGAGTTTCAACTTAATTATAAAAAAAAAATTAAGATGATAAATGTTTAGTCAAAAAATTGGTCAAAATTCGATATGTTTTCTTGTAGTATATAAAGTTCCTCACACATATTTGTGTCCTCCCAAGAAACCAAGTGGTAGCTAAACATCAGATTAAAAACAGGGAAAAACAATTCTTGTCATTGAACATAGCAAAACTATACGTTTTTGAATATTAATATAACATGTTTCACATACACTAAGAAAAATATGTAAATATCTATTTCTAGTTATATTGAGTTGATATAATAAAGATAAACACAAGATTAATTTTTGTAAACTGTATTAAAAATACAAAACAACACCGCTCATTAAATGGAGAGAATAATAAAATTCACCAATTATAAAAGAAGATCAAAACCGCTCCTCAGTTCTCTACATCAAATCTATGAAAAAAAATGACAGACATTTCCAGTCTCTTTAGAAACCGAAGTCGCAAGGACCAACTTGACTATGGTTTAACTGTGATAGTTATATCAACTCTTTGTTGGTGTCTTTGGCTCTACGCCAAATGCAAACGGCGGTCTCCACCGTTGCCGCCGGGACCTTGGGGCCTTCCCATTATCGGAAACCTTCCATTCCTCCAACCGGAGCTTCACACCTACTTCCAAGGGCTGGCTAAAAAGCACGGTCCCATTTTCAAACTCTGGCTCGGGGCCAAGCTCACAATCGTGGTCACCTCTTCTGAAGTAGCGCAAGAGATTCTCAAAACGAATGACATCATCTTCGCGAACCACGATGTCCCTGCTGTGGGCCCTGTTAACACGTATGGTGGTACGGAGATCATTTGGTCGCCGTATGGACCAAAGTGGCGGATGCTGAGGAAGCTATGTGTTAATAGGATACTGAGAAACGCCATGTTGGATTCCTCCACTGACCTCCGTCGCCGAGAGACTCGGCAAACCGTCCGGTATTTGGCGGACCAGGCTCGGGTCGGTTCACCAGTTAACCTGGGAGAACAAATATTCTTGATGATGTTGAATGTTGTGACGCAGATGCTATGGGGAACAACGGTTAAGGAAGAAGAGAGGGAGGTTGTTGGAGCCGAGTTCTTAGAGGTGATTAGAGAGATGAACGACCTCCTGCTAGTGCCCAATATCTCCGACTTTTTCCCGGTATTGAGCCGGTTTGATCTTCAGGGTTTGGCTAAGCGTATGCGAAGACCGGCTCAAAGAATGGATCAGATGTTCGACCGGATCATTAACCAACGGTTGGGGATGGATAGGGACAGTAGTGACGGGAGAGCTGTGGATTTTCTAGACGTCTTGTTGAAAGTCAAGGATGAAGAAGCTGAAAAGACGAAGTTGACCATGAACGATGTCAAGGCCGTACTCATGGTAAGTTAAAAATAATTGTCCCTCGTAACGCAAATAGATTTGTTATATATGGCTGTTTTTGTATTTTTCTAGGACATGGTGCTCGGTGGTACAGACACATCACTGCACGTAATAGAATTCGCGATGGCCGAGCTATTACACAACCCCGATATCATGAAGAGAGCTCAACAAGAGGTTGACAAAGTTGTGGGAAAAGAAAAAGTTGTGGAAGAATCTCACATCTCTAAACTTCCATACATTCTCGCCATTATGAAAGAAACTCTAAGGCTTCACACGGTTGCTCCACTCCTTGTTCCTCGGCGCCCGTCACAAACCACCGTGGTGGGCGGCTTCACCATCCCTAAAGATTCAAAGATTTTCATCAACGCGTGGGCAATCCATAGGAACCCGAATGTATGGGAGAATCCACTGAAGTTTGATCCCGACAGGTTTCTGGATATGTCTTATGACTTCAAAGGAAATGACTTCAATTATCTACCGTTTGGGTCTGGTCGTAGGATATGCGTGGGAATGGCTATGGGCGAGAGGGTTGTTCTTTACAATCTCGCTACGTTTTTGCATTCTTTTGATTGGAAAATTCCGCAAGGAGAGAGAGTGGAGGTCGAGGAGAAGTTTGGGATCGTGTTGGAGCTAAAGAATCCACTTGTTGCCACGCCCGTTCTAAGGTTGTCCGATCCAAATCTTTATCTCTAGGGTCTTAAGTTCAACACAAAGGAACTGAATGTTCTACAATTCGAGCTTATTTGTGTGTCTTGTATGATTTAATAAAAGCCGTTCAATGAGTCAATGACTTTATTACGTGAATAAAAATCTCCATAACTCATGTGTTGCACAAAAAAAAAATTCATTCATGTGTTGTATCTTGTATGATTATAATAAAAGGCGTACAATATCTTTATCACGTGAAAACCCATTGTTTCCATTTGTATCTATACTCTATAGTGACAAGGGAGCATCTCTTCTTTCAATGTGTTTTCTCAAAGTTTCGAATGGCTGGACAAATATTCGGAAAGATGGCAATATATTATGTTGATGCTTGCAAGAAAAGACTTCGACACCACAGAGTTTTATCCCTGGATATGTTCTTCAGAACTCAGTTCACTCGATATGGAGGGAAATGAATGGTAGAAGACATGGCGAGGAGCCATCAAATGCGGAGAGGCTTATCAAGTTAATCGACAAAAATATTAGAAACCGTTTGAGTACAATACGAAGAGAAGCTCGAGAGAAGTACACTAATGAGATACAAATGTGGTTTGGGTCAAGAAGAACACCATAGAGTTCTTTAAATGTTTTTAAGATAAATTTTTACATTTGTATGTATAAACGTTTATTTTTTTTTTGAATATAATTTAACATTAGATTCAATAAAAAAAATCTCTACTCTATCGTAATTTAGGAAACTTAGTTTAACCCTAGACGGTGTTTGATGAAAATTATTGTTACATTTGGCCACAGAGGTTCATTAAGTGATGGAGTAGCAAACGACAAGCATATTAAAAGCTGGAATACAAGCACCCTTAATTGGAAAAAATGTCATATAAAGTTCTTCGATGTCAATGGACTGATAATGTTCTTTGCTTCCAAGTTAATTTTTCGGTTTCTCACCGTTGATATGTTGTCACCATCTTTCTCTTCTTCTCGCATGAGACTTTTTCTTATTCGCGTTTATCTTAGACATTCTCCACGATCAATACAAGCTCTGATACCATGTTAAAAATAGGAGTAAGAGAAGGAATAAACAGAGTAAAAGTTAAAAATTATCGCTTCTGTTTTAAAGAAGAAAAGAAACCAAAATATGAACTTTCATTTAACTGAAACTTGTTATTTTCATCACGACAAAACTGATTTGTATAGAAAAAAAAAAAAAAACTACAACACAATG
>Ga0041059_1002024_pt1 | contig 15552 bp, 14 predicted proteins | sample AraColnosormetaG_FD_56232 | JGI IMG/M metagenome (GOLD analysis project Ga0041059, IMG submission 56232) | Arabidopsis roots microbial communities from North Carolina, USA - Col MF nosort | ecosystem: Host-associated > Plants > Roots > Unclassified | place: USA: North Carolina | collected...
GAAGCGGCGGGGGCGGGAGTGGTGGTACAGTTGTTGTTGATGGTGCAGAGTGAGTGTACGGAGAGAGCGAAGAAGAAAGCACAGAAGTTATTGAAGCTTCTGAGAGATTCATGGCCTGACTACAATTCCTTCGCTAACTCCGATGACTTTGGTTGCAGCAGCCAAGTGGTCCCTTTTTGATTTCTCGATTTTTTTTTTTCAAAACATTGTTTTTTCACAGTAATTATTAAAAAAATGTTTTTTTTTTAATTAGAAGGAAAAATAATGGTCATTTTTTGTGTGTATTTGATGGAAAGATGTGAAGAAGAAAAGATAATATACAGAAGCTTTTTGATGACCATGAATTAGTTTTTTTTTTTTTCAGTATGTATGTAAAGTAATTATTTTGTTATTTGATTGGCCTTTTGAGTTGGGAAAAGTTGTTAAAGAAGCAAATGGAAGATATGCTTAAAGGCTTTTTAAAGTTTAAAGTCTAAAGGTAAGTCAACTTTTTTCTGCATTTTTACAGGTAAATTTTGGTATCGACATGTTGGCAAATTTGGTATCGACATGTAAGCTTCTAGTGAACGTCATTATGGTAGTTTGTACTTTGTGTTGTAGAGCTCTTGTTAATTTATCTTCTTTTAAGTGTCTCCTTTTTCTATTTTTTGGGTGCAACTTGAGTTTTTTCTTGTTGAATGGTGTTAAAGCATTTGTTAACATTTCGATTAGTCTCTATTTTAAGGACCCCAAAAGTACTTTAAATGGTTGCAACTTGCAAGAAATCATTGATCGGCTACATGGTCAAACAAATGAACAATAAACAAACTGGGCCTAGACTTGGGCCATGGCTGAATATCTGCAACACAATAAAGTAGTTAGTATGGACTCAAATATGATAGTGTGTGTATATGAACTATGAAGGTGTAGACTACTAAAAAGAACATAAAAGTAATCAAAATAAAGTCCAATCTTATATGAACTGCACTTTTCATTCACAATGTTGATTCAAATTTTCTTTAGCTATAGATCCTAGAAGAAAAAGCAAATCTTGATTTTTTTTTCAGGTTTTGATATAAGTTAGATTATCAAAGAAGATTATTTTAACAACTTAAAAAACTCAGTTTGGTTTTTTCACATTCCGGGTTAACGTGGATTGAACACATTCCTTTTATTTTAGTTTATTAGATCAAATAAGAGTCTAAACTCATCACATCTCATAGAGTAGACACATCAAACATACCCAAAAGCAGTTTTCACTGTTCACTCATTACACACACACAAGCCTTTTTAGTTTAGTTTTCTTCATCACATAGTCAAGGCAAGACATTTCTTGCTGCTCACTCTTTTCCTCCTGAACAACAGTTTTTTCAAGAACCCTAATCCTTGCTTCTTTCTCGGTACCATCTCCATCTTCTCACCTCTCGCCTTCACTGGTTCGTACACGATCAAAGCGTTGTAACGGTTACCATCATCATCTTGAGCAACTCTGTTAGTATCATCCTCTGCTATATTTTCCCGGAGAGAAGATCTTTTGTGTAGAAATTTAATGGTGCTGCTTGTTTCTGTTGTAGATAACGCTCTTAGTTGCTTCCGTAAACTGGTAATCGTTTCTTGACACTCTGATAACTTCACAGAAGCTGTTGCTATATCCCACCCCTGCAAACAAAAACTCCATCATCATCAACAAACACACATGACTCAAATTTTATATTTTGGTTTGTAATACTTACGTTTTTGTTTCTCTGCGTCGGTTTCTTTGTTTCAACACTGCAAAAACGCATAGATAAGTGATGAAATTTCTTTAAATAGAAGAAATGTGGAAAGCTTTAGATGTGATTATTGTTTCAGTTACCTTTCTAGCTGAAGCTGAAGCTCGATGCAAGTCCCTTCGAGTTCTTCACAACAGCTCTTTCTGTAATCAAATTCTACTTCAAGAGAAGACAACTTCTTCTGTGTCTCGTTGAGGTTAGCTCTTGTTATGTTCAGCTTTGTATCAAGATCTTCCTTCATCGATTTCTCCGTTTCCATCTCTGCCTCTACCTTTTCCTTATTCTCTCTCAATGTTTTCATCTCTGCTTCTAAGTTTCTGATCTTCTCCACTGATTCCTCAAGCTTCTTTCTCAGTTCTTGCTTTTCATCAGATTCAATCTTCTCCACCTTATCTGATTTCGTCAAACCCAAATGTCTCTTGATCTCATCCTTAGTCATTGGACCCGATTCGTTATTAGATTTCCATGTGATGCAGAGAGGATCTTCTTCACCTTTCTTTCTTTCTACATTATCATTTTCATCCATACATCCTAAAGCAATCTTAATGTCTTGTAAGAGTTCTTTAACACCGCGTTTCGATATCCTCTCTTGCTTCGTTATAGCGCTCAAAACAACTTGAATCCAATCAAAAGATCCTTCCTTCTCATCATCCACTCTTGGATCTTTCTCAGTACACACAATGGCTAACTTCTCCATCTCATTAAAATCATCCATCAGTAACTTCATCTCCTTGGAACCACAGGGGCTCATCACACTACTTTCGCTTTGAATATCGAAACTCGAAGCCTCTAACGGTTTCTGCCCGCGGCTAAGATCTTTGATCTCAATGTTTTTCTTCATAATTATGTCCATTAGATTCTTGTTCTCTGCCCTAACATTCCCAATCTGCTCCATCAAAAGATCATACTTCAGCTTCCTGCTCTGAACTTCATCTCTCATCATCATATCGCTCTTATTAGCGTTTCGTCTTCTCATCTCCATCTTCTTTTCTTCACCTTCATTCCTCATAGATATAGACTTCTCTGGAAACTTCTTTCGAAAGAGAAGTCTTAACCTTTGGCATTCAGCTTCAAGCTCAACAATCTTGTTCACATTCCTAAGTTGCTGCTTATGCGTTAGCTCCATAGACCTGCGAGTATGCTCTGTTTCCTCTGTTTTTACCTGAAGATCTTTCTCAAGAACAGTATACTCATATCTCAAGAATGCGTTTTCTTTCTCCGTTGAATCTAATCTAGTCATTAACGCTTCGAATTCTGATTCCACCTGAAATTTACGCTCTTGAAGACTTACCGCAAGCTCTTCTTTCGCCACAAGAGACTTCTTAAGCTGAGTGTTCTCCGCAGCTAACGTTTGAATCTTTGTCTTCATATCAACTAGATCATCACATGCCGATTCTTCTTGTCTCTTTTTCATAGATTCGATTGACCTGAACTTGTTGTTATCAAGTCTCGTTGCCTCATGGTCTCTCCCAAGAAGCTCGATTCGCTGCAGAAGCTTGTCCGATACACCACAAAAAGGCGACGACTCTCCATTCTTCAAACCAGTTTCATGACCCATTTCTTCATCTTCTAGGAAAATCTCATCTACTACACTTTTCTCGCCATAAAGACTCACACGAGCATCTTTCTTAGGAGAGTTTAAAGCTACAGTCTCTAGCTTCTCACTTAGACTTTTTCGAGCTCTCTCGGATCTAACTCCACTTACAGGAGGAACCATACGTGCCTAAAGACCAATACCAAAGTAACAAATCATCATTTAAAAGACATTTACTAAGCCATAGAAGTTCACAAGCAATACATAGACACAACAGAAGATGATAATGAATGATCAAGTCTTGCTCAAGAAAACATGGAACAATTAAAGCAAACTTTGACAATTTCTGCAAAATTTTCTTTACCTGTCCTCTGCCTCTTCTAGAAGAAACTTGGAGTGTTTCTGCAGCTGATTCTATCTTTTTCCTCGACCGCCACTGGTTTGTTTCCATTGACTCTGTAAGATGTCTTCTGCAACACATTTACAAAGGAGATAGAGCATAATTTCAAACATCAAACTTTATATTTGAGTATGAATAATCAAAGAACAATATACAAAAACGTTCAATGAAGGAGAGAAGGGATGCAAGAATCTTACATAGTCGTATATAGTTTTAAGGTTGAACAAGTATCTGAGACTCTGAGTAATCTCTGCAACAAAAGAAGTATTTAACAAAACCAACAAAAGAGAACAAGAAGAGGAAAATTAAAGAAGAGAGATGAATCTTTACAAGTAAATAAGGTAGAGAGAGGCATCAAGTGACTATGTGACACTGATATTAATTGTTTACGTTTCAACTCTTAAATAAAACATTAAAGTAACTAGAGGTGTTAACAATGTGTTCTGTACTCTAAAATTAATATACAAAGTTTTTATGAAGAAACTGCTTTAACTCTTTGCTTTCATAATTTTTACCATCATCCATCATGAAAACAATTTCTCCCCATTGATAATTACAATTTAAACACTTAACCATCAATTTTGGATGGTTTAGACTAATATCTGCCCGTGAATGACAGGGAGAAAAACAATTAGACTAATATTTGCAAAGTAATTAAGGAGTTTAATGATGTCCACAAGACATTTAGTGCTACCTAATGACAATGACATTTGCTTGTAGCTTCTTTCTTTGTTAATTTACTTTTGCCATCTCTTCTTTTCTTGGTTTCCTTTTTGCTTTCGTATCATTTCTCATTGTTTTCAAACAAGTGAATTATGACTTGACGAAAATTCCACAAATGAAAATCTATTTTTACCAATGTTTTAGTTTATAATAGAAACAAAACAAACAATTCCAACGTTGTATGATTACTGATCAACCAGATATGAAAGAGTTGACCTAAATATATGGAAAATATTAGGTCTAGATATTGATACTACCTACTTTCATTATTTGTGAGAAAACAAATATATAAACTAATCATGGTTAGACAATCCACTAAATCACTAACAAAGACAATAATTATTACTATATTTCACTACTTTTCTTATCTTTTATATGTTTTTGGGAGGGCCATAGGATTCCCAAGTGCTCTCCAGCCTCCACCGACAGTTTTAGTTTTTTACTACGACTCTCTACCTACAACAGCTCTTTAATAACTCATCATGTCATGTTGAAAAGAATACAAAAACAATAGTAGCAAAAAGAAAAGTTCATAGAAATGGAGAAGTGGGGAATAGTAAAGGAGACGTTACGAACACTATTAATTTGAGGGCCCATATATTTTGTGTGATTTCTATAAAAAGAATAAAGCTACGACGAAATTATCAAATAAGTATTGCCATAGCCATAGCAATATGATTAATCACTTTAAGCCGTTAGTATGAAATCTTTATTAATTCTTTTGTAGGGAAACAAACCAAAAAGATCGCTTGGCACTAAAGAATCATTATGGTCCCTTTGTTAAATGGATTTATTCTGCATTATTCGTAGTTTAGACATATATATTTTTAAAAATTGATGGTACAATTCCATGATTTTGTTTGCATGCGATGAACCTAAGTACCTAACAATAAGCATTCGTATGTATATAATATATCAACAGATTAGAAAAGAGAATGTATGATCGTTATTCTAAAAACTAGCACCATCCAACCGATTTAATTTGAGCATCCAAAATCTAACGGTAGCAAACCGTACCGGTTTTGGTTTATCATATAAGAAAATTGATAAATCGGTAAAGTGGTTTATTTTTAACATCCGATTAACCTTAATGCACTTTGATGTAGATAATTAAACCTTAATCTGAAAACAAAAGTCAACAACAAACATTTTTATTTTGTCAACCAACAACAAACACTAGAGGCCAAATTTAGGATACGCCCAATTCCTTCTATATCTCTTCCGATTCGTTAGAACATTAAAAGGCAAACGAAATACGAAACCTATCCATATAATGATGAACATTAGAAGCCAAAGGAAACAAATTAAGAATAAGATGCTATTAGTGAGCCAAGCCACTTTTTTTGTGTAATCAAAGATTATAACAAAAGCAATATTCTAAGCTATAGCGAATCAAAGAATTGCTAATGAACAAAATAAAGAGTGTTTCTACTCTTCAAAATTTTCGACCAAAGCTTTATCAGTTTTGATCATCAAAAGGACGAGACAAATGAAACCAGGCTAGAAAACTCAACTCTCTACTGGCTTTGTCGACTTTTGACCCACCGGTAAATCATCGATCCAGTCTCCATATATTCGGTTAATCTTCTTGGAGTCGCTCCACTTGAGCAAACACTTCTTTCGCCGCCCTTCTTCATTCAGACCAGAGGAATCTGCTGTTACTTGTGTAATCGGTTTCATTGCAAATGCTTCATTCGCAGGTACCACTGCTTGTTTATTCACAGACGCTACCGCGTTCATAGCTTCTCCTTCTACCCTTCCAACAGAGTTATGCAACTCTGCAATTTCGTAATCAACAACCAAATCAAGATCAAACAAATGTCGGTCAAAAGAAGAGAATTCAGAGATAGCCTGTATACACAGAACTTGCAAATCTATACTAGGATACTATAATATAAGGTCGCATTAGCAAAGATACATGTTCAACATATAACATACCTGCTTGGCCATGAGCAAAGTGACACTTATCGCCAAAAGGACATTGACCCGTGATGTCAAACTTCATGCACAACCTCGTCTTCCAGTACACAGTCTTGACAACACCACCATTGTTCATAGGTGCAGGTACCGGGATGCTTCCTTGTCTATTTACTTCAATAAGATTAGAAGCAGTATCAGATGGTTGATCAGCAGCAGTAGCACCAACACTTATAACCGAGCTCTCTCTCAACTTCCCCGAGTCCTCACGAAACTTTGACAGATCCTCATGAATAAAATTGCACCTGTCCCCATAAGGACACTCTTCCCCAAAACAAAACTTCCTACAAAGCTTCATCCTCAAGATTATCTTCTGATCATCTTCCCAATTATTATTCACAACAGGCGCCAAAGACGGTCTTTCCCTCTCCCTTTCCCTCTCTCTCTCCCTCTCCCTGTCTTGACCAGCAGGAGGAGGTCCAACAATTTCCTGCCAATTCGACGGAGGCTGCCTCAAATCCTCAATCCCATGAGCAAAATTACAGAGTTCACCATTCCTACAAGTCCCTGCCCTGAATTTAGCACACATTCTAGTCTTATAGAATATATTAGCAGTCCCTTTGTTCACAGGAGGAGGGTTCAAAGATGGAACCATCCAAGGATTGCTACTCGAAGGCTGAGGAAACGACGAAGCAGGATTAAACAAGTTATCATCAACAAGTCTAGGCCTTTTCAATGCAGGCTGTAATTGCTGAGACGGTTGAGATTGTGATTGTGATTCAGATAGTGAATGCAAGTCTCCTTGTTCATTGTTCATTGGATTAGCCATTGAATCAATCATCTGTGTTTGATTCCAACCACCATAAGGTGATTGCACGAACATGGGACGAGAATCAGAGTAACTCGAATCCATAACTGTAACAAAGATCGAATTTTGCGATTACAAATCTTATCTACACAACCAAACTAAACTAAATTCTTCAACTTTTGATAACGAGACTGCAAAAGGATTCAATCGCAAGAAAAGTCATTGGCTAGAGAGAATCATAATGCTTGAAACTATGATGTACAAAAACACGATTTGAGTGCAGAATTCGAATGGATCAGCGAGGAGGAGAGTAATATGCGAATGACGTGAAGAGTCAAGGTTAGAGCAATACCTGGATCAATGATGGCGGCGGCAGATTTGAGAGAAGAAACGCGATTTAGGGTTTTTGAACATCTGATATATAAATACCTCTTTATCTTCTTCTTTTTTTTCTTTTGGATTAAGAAACTGATGAATAGTGAATAAATTACGTAATCGCTATGGTTTTAATAATTTTGTATCCTTCAACACATTAAATAAAAATAATAGTATATGTATATTATGCATATATTTTAAATTATCTAATTATATCGTATAACATTAAAACTTAGGTTCTCATTTTTTCATAAATCATATCTATTTGCTATGATTGATTTGGTCTATTGTGATTCACTGTTATAATTTAGAGATTTTATTTGACTTAAAAAGTCAAATTACTTTGAAACATTTATTCGGTATTTATCAAATTGAAAATATATAAGAACATATGAAAAACATTTTTTCATGATTATTATTCATTTGTCTCGATTTTGTTTTTTCCTTTTCTTTATTATTATAAAATATATACGAATTCTATATGCTTTTCGATTGTTTACAACAAACACAAATTTAAATATAAGTTATGATACAACGAGAATACTAGTATAAATTATAAAATTCCATGTCTTGGTTTTATGTTTTGAAGCAACACTTGATGTATATGATAGATATGTTAACAAAGTAAATCAAACTATTATTAGCCTTTTATCCTAAAAGATATAAATACAAAAAGGATAGAGGGTATATATGGTTGGTAAAAAACTAGCAACTAAAAAGATTGGTTGGTAAAAACTAAATATTATCTACTTACATCATACAAAGTAAAATAAAAACTAAACATTATCTACTTACATCATACAAAGTAAAATAAATCTAAATATTTAAATAAATATGTTTGGATTAAAACTTTTTGAATACATGATAATAAAAATATCTTACGGGCTACTAAAAATATCATTTATTTAGTGTTTAGTCATGCTTTACATTATCGATATAGTTGAAATCAACATAAATTATTACTATTATATATATGTATATATATTTTTTTCTTATTTAATAGAATATAAATATATATATATATATTTTAATATAAGTAAGATTAAATATGAAAGAAAGAAGTTTAGATATTACTAAGGGATACATTGTTTACAAATTAAAAATTCAACTTAACTAAAACATCAGTTATAACCACTCTAGTAATTATTTGGACGAAGCAGAACTTATTTTATTTTTATTATTGTCTTAAAACATTTGGATACACTAACATATGATTTTTTTTTTTTTAAATGAAAACAAAGATTTAAAACTCAACTTAAAGCCACATTTTGTTGCTCATATTAATGAACAAAAACCAAACAAACATTTCAAAGTTTAGCGGGGAGCATGGAAGGTAGGAACTTGCTAACATCTTTTTCCCCTAGCAATTTTCATCTGTTGCAGAAAGGAGTGCGCTAGGACCTCCATTGCCTCTTTGACCATTTCTTTGAAGGCTTTAGGTGTTACCAGCAGATGAAGGACCTTGTCTTGGTCCAATTCAAGAATCATTCCTGTGATTTTTGGTGCAAACTGTGGCTCAAGTTCTTCCACCATAAAGAACAAAGTTTCACCAATCAACTACAAAAAAAGAGAAATTTAGGTCATATAAAGATAACATAAACTATATTTGTAAGTAGCTGCAATCTTAAAGTAAGCAAAATCAATTTTACATCTCGTTGTTCTTTGGGAGGTAAAGAAGCAAGATCAAAAGGAGGTGAATCACCACGGGCAACTTTTACAACTTTGTTAAAAAAGCATAAACGATTCATGACTTAAGCAATGAAGACGACGATATATTTGAGAGAAGAAACAAAATTTAGTGTTTTGATGAATAAGATTTCATGTGCTATATATAACAAAACCAAAACAAAATATCTAGGTAAATGCCAATATTCTTTCTTTTTAATAATTGGGGATTCAACACGCTCTTTAGATCATGTGTGTGAACCACGCGCTATAATATAGCTAAAACAAAAATGATATAACACCGTATGCCTATTTTTTTTTTCTATGTAAATAGTATAAAATTTTGGTTTTAGATTTGTCGAAAAACAATGGCTATATGTTAGCACGTATGTTGAACAATGCAAAATTTACTAAATGTATTTTTAATCATTTGTTTTGTATATCTACAAATAACAAAATTATCTAACTCTTAGAATTAACATTACAAGGTAGTGTGATTGGCTTATAATGCATGAGCTTTTATTTTTTATTTTTTTGGGACAAACTAATGTGCATGAATTTTAAAATTAGATTTTTAAAATAAAAATATTGAAAATTTCACAATTTACAATATACAAAAATCGAAAATGTGGTACTTTTGACAAAATCCAATGTTTGTTACAAATTTATACATTGGAATAGAAAGAAATCTAGGAGAGTAATAGCTTACTCAATCAAAAACTGACACGTGTCCTCCATCCTCACCAAGTCAACATTCTCTGTATCTATTTTAATTTTGTAAGGTAAGAAATCTTTTGCACAAAAAAAGAAAAGGTAAGAAATCTTTTGCATTTTTAAAAGAGAAGGTAAGAAATCTGAGAGACTTTGATCTAACCACGCGTTTAAAAGGAGACAGTGAACACACGCGCTATGAATCCATAATCCATTTAGTTGGATGTGAAAGCCCATATAATGTCATGGGCCTAATTTATATAGCCCATATAAACGAAATAGGAAACACACGAGAGACAGAAGCACTGTTTGGGTTTTGGCTATATGAGAGAGATAATAATATTGTGGGAGATTGAATAAGTGAGAGGACCTACCTACCTTGTTGGTCTTTTAACATTACTACAAGTCACAACATTGGTATTGGTCTGAAATTATTCTTCTTTTGAATGTCGGCAAGGAATTTGTTTAAGTACTCTCTACATGATTTTTTTTTAAGAGAAACAGAGGCTGATGTATTATGATATAGGAAGCTTATGTTATACAATGATTGGAGGATCAACCAGAAGATTAGACTTAAGACATAACATAAAGAATAAAAATCACATTATTTGATTATTATTATTATTTATAATAAAAAAAAGGAGAAGAAGCAAGAAATAGAAAAAAGCATTGGGCTGATGATTCGTTGGTCGAGTTCAACGACATTAACTCATTGGAACGCTTCAGTTTTGTTCCTCCTCAGGGTCCGTTACGCTTCTTCTTCTTCTTCTTCTTCTTTCTTCTTCCTCCTTTGTTTCTGATTTCCCAAAAATTCGATCCTTTTGAAATGGCGGAACAACACAATAAGGAAGTGATTCGTCTTGAGCCCGAATCGGTCATCCCTATCCTCAAACCTAAACTCATCATGACCTTGGCTAATCTCATTGGTCAGTTTCTCCAATTTCTTCTTCCCTGTTCTCGGGTTTTGAACCCAAATCCCAAATTTTGCTTTTTTCACAATCGTTGGCCCTTTCTCTGTTTGGTTACAAATTTGGTCGGATAAATTGTGTTTTTGCAGAACATAGCAATGATAGACAAGAGTTCCTTAAGCTATGTAAGAGAATTGAGTACACTGTTCGAGCTTGGTATCTTCTTCAATTTGAAGATCTCATGGTCTCTAACCTCTTTCCTTTTTAAAATCTCTCTTTTACAAACTTGTTTTGCTTTGCTTTCTCATTTATCATGCGCTTTTGAATTTCCAGCAACTATACTCTCTGTTTGATCCTGTACACGGTGCTCAGAAAATCCAGCAGCAGAACTTAACTTCTCAAGAGATTGATGTCCTTGAACAAAATTTCCTAGCTTACTTGTTTCAGGTTACTCTCTTTGATTAGGATATTATCTCCTCCCTTATATTTATCTATGTCATTGTTCTTGAAATGTGCCTCTTTTTCCCCCCGCTTATAAAGGTTATGGAGAAGAGCAACTTTAAAATAACAAGTAATGAAGAGATGGAAGTTGCACACTCTGGGCAGTATCTTCTCAATCTTCCCATCAAAGTTGATGAGTCTAAGGTTTGTTTAAACAAACTTTCACTAATGCTTGTGTGTTGCCGGGATTCTTATAAAATAGTTTTCTTGCTTTTGGTGGATGAAGCTTGACAAGAAGCTGCTCAAGAGGTATTTTGAGGAGCATCCACATGAAAATATTCCAGATTTTTCTGATAAGGTACAGTTTTTAGTTTGTCTGTAGATGAGCATTTCAAGATTATAGTTTCCTAAAGACTTTCTTGATGGTCATGTAGCGACATGTGTTGATATAGTATTTACCCTTTTTCTTATATAGTATGTCATCTTCAGACGTGGTATTGGATTGGATAAAACCACAGATTATTTTTTCATGGAGAAATTGGATGTGATCATTTCACGTTTTTGGTCCTTTCTCATGAGAATCACCAGGTTAGAACACGTTTCCCAGTCTAGTCTTTCTTAAAGTTCAATACAAGTAAAAAAAGTTAGGCATTTGATTACATGTTGGGTCTTAACACATTTAGATCACAGGTTAGAGAAATTACGCGCCAAAAGGTCAAGCAGTCTTAACAAGAAAGATCCCAAAAAAGATGATGAGCCAAACCCTGACACAGATAATGATGAATTGTATGTGGAGCGTATTCGCCTTGAGAATTCAAAGCTGAGGTTATCATCAGTATCCCTCGCATGTTATGATTTGCTTTCAACCCAAACTTTTGCCATTCTGTACATATATATGATGATAATGGCATTTGTGTTGATGGATTCAGCTTTAAGAGTTTTTTGAGCAAGCTCACAATACAGGAGCCTACATTCGATAGAATGATTGTTGTTTATAGGTAAGGTATATGTATGTCTTGTTTCAGCTATTTGTTTGTAACTTTGTGAACTTGTGGTTCAAGCTTGTGGTTTATGATGTTGCAGACGAGCTAGCTCTAAAACAAATCTAGAACGAGGAATCTACGTTAAGCATTTCAAAAACATTCCTATGGCTGACATGGAGATTGTGCTTGTAAGTTTCTGTTCTTGTCTTCTTTCCTTTTGCATCGCTGGATTTTGTAGCGAAAATTGCAAACTAGCTGCAATAACATTAATGTCTTGTGCAGCCTGAGAAAAGAAACCCTGGACTGACTCCAATGGATTGGGTCAAATTTCTAATATCTGCAGTAGTTGGTCTGGTTGGTCTTCTTGGCAGATTCTTTTCTTTTGTTGCAGTTCATGTTTACATGTCTTTCTTGGTTATCATATGACTTTTTGTACAGGTAGCGGTGCTTACTTCGGTTGAGATGCCTAAATCAGATCCATGGGTAATTATTGCCATTCTCTCCACAGTGCTTGGTTATTGTGCGAAAACATACTTCACGTTAAGTGCTTTTCTTTTTGCCTTTCCTTGTTTTCATTCTTCTTTGTTAAGCGAACAGCTTCTTATTCGAAAATTGTATTCCTTCAGGTTCCAGCAGAACATGGCTACGTATCAGAACTTGATAACTCAGTCAATGTATGATAAACAACTAGACAGCGGGAGGGGAACGCTACTACATTTGTGTGATGATGTGATTCAGCAAGAAGTAAGTTCCCGCATGAATACATTGTAATACAATAGAAACAAAAAGCTTACTTGGATTGTAATGCACAGGTAAAAGAGGTAATGATTTGCTTCTACATACTAATGGAGCAGGGGAAAGCTACCTTGGAGGTACATACACCTAAATTTACTCTTTATATGGTGTATCATCATCAATGAGTGCTAACTTGAGTTGGTTTGAATGTGTGGTAAATAGGATCTGGATTTGAGGTGCGAGGAACTGATAAAGGAAGAGTTTGGTGCGAGGTGTAACTTTGATGTAGAAGATGCAGTCCAGAAGCTAGAGAAGTTGGGGATAGTTGCTCGGGACACTATTGGAAGGTACTACTGCATGGGGCTGAAGCGAGCCAACGAGATTATAGGGACTACCACGGAGGAGCTTGTCCTCAAGGCCAAACAGGGCGTCACACCTTCTTGAATTCACCTTCTCTTATTTTCAGCATTTGTTTTCTTCGTTAATTTGATTTCAATACAACTTTAAGTTACTGTGTGGGTTGTTACTAAATACAAGTGCAACAAATTCATTCACCAACAGAATTGTCCGATATGATGATATGAACCAATACAACATCCAATATCGAACTACTACTGCTTAAGGCAGGCAAGTCCATGCCCAATTTTTAAGGATGACCATAAAAAAGTTTCTATTCCCATCTACAGAGCTCAACGTCCATGTATTTTCACCTCGGTCCTGTAGTCCTCTCTCATAAGCTCAGGATACTGTTAAGAGCCAAAAAAATGGATAGACAAATGAGGTCAAATATCCCAAATAACCAAAAAACTGCAACCAAGCTCACGGTCTAACAGAGAACACACAAGACCTACCGTCCAATTAAGACAATAAGCATTAACTTCATCAGATTGAAACAAAGGCTTATGTAGTTGGACTCTAGCAACATCAGGTCAACAAGCAAACAAGAAACACCGATGTGTCCAATTATACAGATTCATATGATTTAATGATTTTGCAATAACCACTAACCTTGTAATCTTGATTGGTTTTTTACTCGAGATGGCAGTAATTTGTTCTATCTACAGAATAACATGGCTGCTGCCCGGCATAAAAGTTAGGTAATGAACCAACTAGCAAGCCTTGGGAAAAACTGATACAAAAAGGTTTGAGGAGCTTACGGTCGAGGAAGATGAATCTCTGTTAGGAGCAACGATCTAGCTTTGTTAACGTTAGTGAACCAAAGGCAAATATGATCCTCAAGATCCTTGAGTTGATGGGTGAGGGGGAGGTGGCTCTTGCGAAGCAGTTTCAGAATCTCTTGAATTGAATGCACGTCCCTCCCCCTCTCTAATCCAAGTCGAATTAAAAACTTGTCGTATTCAATTCCAGTGTGCAAACGGGAGACAAGACGGTCAATGGTATCAAGATCTTTGTTGAGCACAAAAGTACCCTTGGAAGCAGCATTGAGCTGACAAATGTTAGTTAACTCCTTTCTCTTGAAACTGTGAGGGAGGTAAGGACTGCACAAGGGACCTGCAACAACAAGAAGGATGGGAAGTGCATGAGAGGCAATAACAACTGCAGAAGCAGCAACCGCAACAACAGCAGCAACAAGACATAAGGAAGAACCAGCTGTGGCATGGTGGATGAGGCGGACCCGTGACCTAGACTTGCGAAGACGTCTGTCCAGATTATGCTTCAGCTGGGAGAAGCATAATTGGGTGTCTCGAAAGCTGTAAGATTCAGGAGATGAGAAAGGGTTTTCAAACGTGTCGAGCTTAAGAAAAACGTCGAATGCCAGGTCACATAGGGACTCGTCAATGGCGGGGAGTGAATCACCGGGAAAGATGTTGAAGAGGTCTAAAAGGGGCGTGTAGAGGTGGTGGCGAGCACTGTGTACGTTTTGGTAAAGATTTAAGCAAAGGCGGGTAGCGTCTTCGCTGTGTTGGAAGTAAGTAGAAACGAGATTAGTAAGTGTAGTTTGCTTGACGTGTCTAATAGCTTCTTGAACACATTCTTTATTTGGTTGGAGCACTTGAGAAAGAAGCAGCTCAATGTCTGGTTGGATGAGCCGATGATGAATTTGTGTAAGGTCAACAACCACGTGAACCCGTGAACGTACGTCGTGGTATGAAGGGGTTTGAAAAGCGTGAGCCAACTCGCGGCTGAGGTTAAACGTGGGAGACGAAATAGAAGCGTCGTTTCTGGAAGTGGAGGCCACACCACTCTCTGTACAACAGAGCCAAAGATGAACTCAGTTAGACATTTCAACAAACACGTGGTGGACACCTCACTAAGGCATTTTAACAAACACGTGGTGGGCAGTATCGGAGTGTCAAAAAATGCATACCTAAGGACGGATGGGGAAGAGGGTCGTCGCCGAGAGAGGCCTCCGGAGAGGCTGGGTTGAAGGAAAGACAGTTCCGCATCTAGAAGATGAACTTGATTCATCAATGGAAAGCTACTGAATCATACATAACAGCTGATCAGTTTTGGGGCTTAATTTAGTTCTAACTTGCTACTCAATTCAATGTCTTAATTCTTTTTCTTTTTACTTTTTAGTTTAGTCTTTTATACTCTCTTATTAAAATACTTTTTTTTTTTTTTNAGAAACCCATAGGG
>Ga0041059_1002025_pt1 | contig 15541 bp, 18 predicted proteins | sample AraColnosormetaG_FD_56232 | JGI IMG/M metagenome (GOLD analysis project Ga0041059, IMG submission 56232) | Arabidopsis roots microbial communities from North Carolina, USA - Col MF nosort | ecosystem: Host-associated > Plants > Roots > Unclassified | place: USA: North Carolina | collected...
TTTTTTTTTTTTTTTTGGGTTTTAAAATAAAGAAGAGTTGTGAATTTTATAAACTTTCATATAACTTGCATGTATTTTAAAGGTATACAACTTTCCTAAGAAGTCTTTTTCGTCAAAAGAAGAATTGTTTTTTTTTCTTAACATCCAAGAAGTATTTATATTTTTTATGGTTACTAGTTATTGTTATAAAAATGATTTAATGATAAATGAGTTATTGTTATATAAATGAAAAATGTATAAAAATTGTCTCTGACCCGTTGCTCCATAGTTAGTTTTTTCATTCTTTTGTATTCTACGGTTAGTTACTATAATTTCCTTAAAATAAAAGATTTCATGTTGTAAAAAGTAAGAAAAACGCATCTTTTGAAATAAACAGATATATAAGGTGAGTTTTAGCCAAAAAAAAGAATGAAAATATGAGTGTCTTTTTTTGGCTGATGTAGGCTCATCGGGGACTGCTCCAACTCTCTGACACTTATCATTTTTAATTATTCAACTATCAATTGAATTTTATGGGCTTCCCTACTTTCAAATCTAAACAATTCAAAATCATACATAAACTAAAGTATCCATTTTTATATTTAAATCTAAACAACCAGGAATATAACTTTCTTCACATAACCTAGACGGCAGACAGAGCTGGTCAGCTGGATGAACAAACAATCACAAAGAGTTGATTTTAGTTCTAAGTTAGGTAATTAAACAGTCCCACAACATAAGCTATTATTTATTATTTAGTGAGCTAATTAAGACAAAACGCATAAATCGATATGCTTACAAAATTTTTGTTTTACAAATCCTTAATTAGAGAATAGGAGTGAATGTTTATAAACTTTCATTTCTTTAAATATTTTATGAAAACTAAAAATATACTGTATTTTAAAGATGATTTTGTAAAAGAAATCATGTAAACCTAAATAGAAACGCTTAAAATCGCGTTTGAAACTATAGAAGAATTGAACTTCTTTATTTATAACGAAAAAGAGAGAACATAGTAAACATCTAATCATAACCAATAAAAGAAAGGAAAGACAAAGTAAACGTTGGCACTCAGATACATCAAATTAGGACCGACCGTTTTGGACATGAGTCTTTGACTTTGACAAATCAGAATCAATTTTAACCGGATATCTATCGATGCAATGTTGCCAAGGACTATTTGCCGATGCCTTGACATTGCGTAGAGCCACCCAAACCGCACTATTACACTTAAACCCTGATCCTAAAGCAATCTGCCAAGCTTTATTCCCTTTCTTCATTCTTCCCTTTGCCTCTATGTATGCTAATTCATACCAAATTGAGCTAGATGAAGTATTCCCAAATCTATGTAACGTTGATCTAGATGCCTCCACATCGATCGGCGATAGTCCTAAGTTCTTCTCTAGCTCATCGATCACGGCTCTGCCTCCGGCATGAATACAGAAATGGTCAACAGCAAGCTTGAAATCCGGAACATAGTAATGCTTGATTTTATCCTTTAGAAGTTTCTTGGCGACGAAGGTAGCGAAAAAAAGAAACTTTTCGCTTAAAGGAAGAATCAACGGACCCAATGTTGCTATATTTTTCGTAAGTGTTGTCCCCGCAACATTGGTTATGTCCTTTGACAGACAAACTCCGATTTTGCCGCTCTCATCGTCTTCTTGTTGCACACATCGAAAAGACTTGTCATCAGCTCCAGTATGCGTTCGGACCGTGTGAACTAGCTTGTACTTGGACCGTCTCCGGTCTCCCGACTTGTTAGAGAGCAAAATCGCGGCCCCACCAACACGAAACAAGCAATTGCTAACCATCATTGATCTATTTTCTCCAGCATAAATGCCTTGTGTGATGTTCTCAGTGCTCACCACAAGAGCATAAGTGTTTTTATGAACATGCAACAAGTCTTTAGCCAAATCAATGGCAATAACACCAGCACTACAACCCATTCCTCCTAGATTAAAGCTTTTGATGTTGCTTCGGAGCTTGAAAGTATTAACGACCATAGCGGATAGCGAAGGAGTTGGATTAAACATGCTTGAGTTCACCACAAGTATACCAATCTCTCTAGGGTTAACTTTGGTGTTCTCGAATAGATTTTCGAGCGCACCGATGATAACCTTCTCTGTCTCTTCACGTGACGCTGCAAAAGTCTTCCGCGGTGGTACGTGAATGAGTCCCTCAGGACTGTACGTCTCATCACCTAGACCTGAACGCTCTTGAATCTTCCTCAGGAAATCGAGCGAGGACGGATCATCACATGCCACGTTCCGTGAAGAAGTATCAGCTTTTCTTATTTGGTAGAAAATATCCATGACTTTAGAGACACTAACTTTGAGATGCGGTGGTGGAAGGTAACACGAGTAGTCAACGAGATAAACCGGATTGGGTCGGGTTACGATGTAGAGAACCAAACCGAAAACAGTGAAAGCAAAGAGTAAAGTTACTGTTATAAGGTTGTGTTGGAGATAGGAAAGGAAGTTGTGGAGATCGTTTATGGTAAGCCGAGAGGCTTTTCCGGCGAGGAACGCCGTTAACGGGAACAAACAGAGGTTGAAAAAGTTGGTTAAGACGTAACGGTAAAGGAGCTTAACGTTAACGGACGTCATTGCTCTGTTTGTGTCGGAAAATAATGGAGGAAGCTATGAGATGTATTTGTATGGATCCTCTTTTGTGGTCCGTTACGTTTTACAAAGCATGCATTTAGACATGTGTATACTCAAACTCATGCATCCATACACATTGTAATAAAGTAGTAGTCCACTGAAAGTTGCCAAAATAGCAAAATAGTACATTGCAGAAATATATATACTAAATTCATATATTTCGATGGAAAATTTCGGTTTTCCACTTAAAATAAAATGTACGTATAAACTTAGTCTTCTTTTAACGCCAAAAAAAAGTCTACAAATTTCTGTCTTTAATACTACATTATTTTTGAATTGTGCTAAACTATGATTACATGTGCATTAAAATTTGAGGGAATGTGTGTTCTTAGATCTGATTGGCATACCCTCTGACTAATTATGGGATCATGAGTATTTCTCGGGAATGTGTTTATTCGCAAGTCTATTCTCTAACCTCAGTAAATAATGAGTGGAAGTTTAGTTAAGGCCAAATAGTCTAAAATATATTATTTGTAGTTTTGTACACAGCCAGGATTGAATCTTAAGAGACTCTTTAAGTCTAAAATTACAATCAGATCCTAGACCACTTTCTATTTGCATGAACGTAACCGGATACTGATTTTTTAAATGTTTTCTTTGGTTCAAAATCGCCACTATCTTTGACAAAAACATTCTCGAATAGGATTCAAACCTAAGAGCCTTTCAAATTCGTTCTTAATTATGTCATCATCTTTAGTTCTGCTCCCATCTCTCATCGGTCTCAAGAACCACTCCTAGTCATTTAAGTACTACGTTTTATACACATTACATATACATACATTTACACAACTAGGAATTGAGTAGGGAACAAAGTTTCAACTTTCAACTAATAGGGTAAGCCTTCTGGTACATGGAAACCAACCAACCAATCTACTAGTTTTTATGAGTTCAAAGATCGATCTTAACCGGATATCTATGGATGCAATGTTCCCAAGGATTGTTAACCGAGGGCTCGACATTGCGAAGAGCCACCCAAACCGCGCTGTTACACTTAAACCCGCTACCAAAAGCAATCTGCCAAACTCTGTTTCCTTTCCTCATTCTTCCTTTAGCTTCCGTGTAAGCCAATTCATACCATATAGAGCTAGAGGAAGTGTTTCCAAATCTATGCAAAGTCATTCTAGACGCCTCAACATGTTTTGGAGAAAGCTTTAAACTCTTCTCTAGCTCATCAATCACGGCTCTACCTCCCGCGTGAATACAGAAATGATCTAAAGCAAGCTTGAAATCCGGTATGTAAGGCTTCTTCTTCTTGTCATTGAACAATCTCTTAGCAACAAAAGTCGCAAAGAACAGAATCTGCTCGCTTATAGGAAGAACCAGAGGACCCAAAGAAGTGATATTCGTCTTTAAAGCTTCTCCAGCTATAGCCATAAGATCTTTAGACAAAGAAACTCCGGTTTTCAAACACTCATCTTGTTCTTGATACACACAATTGAATGCGTTCTCATCAGATCCTTTATGAGTCCTGACCGTATGAACAAGCTTATACTTGGATCGTTTTCGATCCAAAGGCTTGTTCGAAAGCAGAACCGCGGAACCACCAACTCTAAACAAGCAATTAGGGATCAACATTGCTTTCTTGTTACCAAAATACCAATTCTGAGTGATGTTCTCAGTACTAACCACAAGAGCAAAAGTGTTCCTATGGATTTGTAACATATCACTAGCTAGATCTACCGCGATAACACCAGCACTACATCCCATTCCTCCAAGGTTAAAGCTCTTAATGTTTCCTCTAAGCTTATACTTGTTAACAATCATGGCGGATAAAGAAGGCGTAGGGTTAAACAAACTACAATTCACAACAAGAACACCAATCTCCCTAGGATTGATTTTTGTATTCTCGAAAAGATTGTCGAGTGCACCGAAGATTACCTGCTCCGCTTCTTCACGCGCTGCAGCCATAGTAGGACGCGGAGGGATAGAGTGAATAGAATCCGGTAAATAAGTCTCTTCACCGAGACCAGAGCGAATCAAGATCTTCCTCTGGAACTCAAGAGAAGTTTCGCTGAAATCTTGAATCAAACTAGAGTTGTTCATGAATTTCTGGTAGCTAACTTTTTGACTCGAAGGCGGGAGGTAGCAAGAGTAATCTAGAAGGTAGATGGATCTAGGTCGAGACATGAAGAAGACAATGGATCCGACAATGGCGAGAGTAATGACGAAGATGAATCCGGTGGAATTGTAATAGAGCTGAAGATGGTTTAGGCTTAACAATGAGACATTCATGAACAAAACAGCCATTAGAGGGAGGAACATGAGTTTAAAAAAGTGAGTGATCAGATAGTGATAACCAAGCTTGACGTAGTTTTGGGTCCGGATCTGTACAGGTCCTCCATTAGCATCCATGGACAGTTTCTAAAGCAGAATCTTTGATATTTTTGTTGATGATACTGATGAGAAACTGAATCTGGGTTTGTGTGCGTATATATAGATACTGTGAGAGAGATAGAGAAGAAATCGTAAGGGGATGTGTTTATAGACACCATTTTTTCTTCTGCAGGTTGGGTGGGAGTTTGATATAACTAAAAAACAGAGAAGAGTCGCCATTGATGTATTTGGCGTCATGTGTATCGGCCAACTAATGGAAGATATCAAGAGGAAAAGTGATGAAGAAGCTTCTGGTTTTTCAGATTTTTATGGGAAAAAAACAGAGAGAGTAGATTTGAATCGAATTTCAAATTTTCAAATTTCAAGAAAAAAAGGAATCTTAATGATAATGGACGTTGATATGGGCTTGGGGTTTAGGCCCAATTGTTTTTCTTTTGATCTTGTGTAAATCTATGTATATCTTTGGAGATCAATCACAACTCAAAGAATTGGCCCATTATGATGTAACCTAAGTTTGACTATTTTACTATTTTCTTCCTCAATTTTTTTAAGATCCCAAAGAAAAAATATGGTATTATTGTCCAATAAACATGTCGGAAGCACCAACATTATATGCTAAAACATTTATTTAACTAATTTCGATTACCAACGGCGTACGATTTAATGCAAATCCAGCTATATTACAGATCCTCATTATTCTTACAAAATTCTATTTCAATAAAAACCAAATTTTAGTTAGACTATCATTAACATACTATACATTAATATGTACTCGTTCGGTGGCATTCTCGTAATAAACACTAATCGCATGCCTTAAATAGGAAACACTCTCTCAAGTCTCACAATTCTACCCGTTGAGCTCTCTCATTTTATTTTTTTGTTAAAGCTCTCATCAGTCATCATCGTCTTTTCTCTTTTGTTTGTTTGCTCCTAACGTTTCTCTTTCTTGGAACAATCTCCAGCAAACCAAACTAATCCGTCTGAGAGAAGTAGTTTTGACTTTCTCTACTCCGTGATCGCGATGTCGGACTCTGGTGGTGGTTCTCACAAGTCCTCCACAACAAAACCTTCCGTTTTCGGACTAAACCTTTACTTAGTCATCGCGATTTGTTCTGTTTTCATACTCTTGATCTCACTCTTGATCTTCCTCTTCGTCTGCTTGAATCGCGTCTCACGCGCTCGTAGAATGCGCGTTAAACACAGCTCCGGCTCGATCCCGCTCGTCTCTAAAGAAATCTCGGAGATCAAGACGGTCGGCAAATTCATAAACTCCGACGATTCCAAGGGTAAAATCGGAAACGAAGTTGTTGTTGTTGTCTCCGCCACAAGCAAAGAAGCGACAAGTGGTTTTGATACTTTGTCGGTGGCTTCGAGCGGTGACGTTGGTACTTCTGAGGCAATGGGATGGGGAAAATGGTACAGCTTGAAAGATCTGGAGATTGCGACACGTGGCTTCTCTGATGATAACATGATCGGTGAAGGAGGGTACGGTGTCGTTTACAGAGCTGATTTCTCTGACGGTTCTGTCGCCGCCGTCAAGAATCTCCTTAACAACAAGTAATGTCTTTAATGATTATTACTAATTTTGATTAAGATCATTTTGAGCAAAATTCAAGTTTTTTGAAATTTGGATCTTATCGGGTAGTATATTAAATATATCATTGCCTCATTCTGACAAATGTTCATTTACTTCGTTTCACGGACTCCGTAATTCTTGGGTCAAGGTTTCATTGGTACTTACTACTTGGTTTTAAAAATGCTTTTAATGTTGTCTTCTTCGTTGCTTTCAAACCCAAGAAAATGGCGAAACTTAGATTTTTTATATTTCTCCGACAAGTGTTTAATTAGATAGTACCACTTTCTCTGCATTGACTTTAATATATCAATGAAATTCTTGAGTTCTGTATTGAATAAGGGTCCAACTGTAACCATTTTATCTCCTGAATTAGTAACTTAAAGACATTTCAGAGTATATAGTAAATGTTTTTCCGACCATTGAACTATATAATTGCTGTTTTTTTAGGTAGGTGTAGTGAAGCTAAAAGAGTAAAACAAAAGGAAATAGTATTAATTAGTTGTGCTTTGTTCTTTATTCTCTATTAATGCTTTCTTTAATCTTTTCCTTTTCTTTTGACCTCTATCATCTCTTTTGTTTTAGTTTGTCACCTTTTTTAGATGATGAGATGGTCTTCACTAGTATAAAACTTGCTGGAACATGAGATATCATTGAACCAAATAGCTTGCAAAGAATCTTCTCTGTTTGCTTTGTGGGATTGTCACTTCTTTGTTCTGACTTTGGGATTGATTAGCCAAAGCTCCATGGATTGATTTTATGGTTAAGAAAATGAATAAATCTTTTATCTAGGTACAGAAATCTATTATATTCATTGTTAGGTTGAGCAGAGTCAGGTTGTTGGTTACAGGACAACCACTGGAAGTTTGATGCCATTTAAAAAAAAATATATATAATAATTTTTTGGTCCTGAGGCATGGATGAAACTTTTTCTCTTCTTGTTTACTCTTATATTATTGTTTTATAAACAGTTTTGTAGATTTTGATATAAGAAATGAATCTGCTAAATGATGGTAAAATATAATTCTATTCAGGGGTCAGGCGGAGAAGGAGTTCAAAGTTGAAGTAGAAGCAATTGGGAAAGTAAGACATAAGAACTTGGTTGGTCTGATGGGATATTGTGCTGACAGTGCTCAAAGTCAAAGGTGCTAATCCAAACAAACTCAAATGAATTAGTAAACTCTAATTTGGAATTAATCTAACAGTTAGTTCTTTCTTTGTTCCTTGATTAGGATGCTTGTGTATGAATATATTGATAATGGAAACTTGGAGCAGTGGTTACACGGTGATGTAGGTCCGGTGAGTCCTCTTACGTGGGATATCCGCATGAAGATAGCCATTGGAACAGCAAAAGGGTGCAACTTCTTTTGTTTTCTACTTCTTCTTTTCAGTTCGCATTTTAGCTAAGATTGGCCTTTGAAACTCTGCCTTTTGATGAACAGATTAGCCTATTTACATGAAGGGCTTGAACCTAAGGTTGTGCACCGTGATGTGAAATCTAGTAACATCTTGCTCGATAAGAAATGGAACGCGAAAGTGTCTGATTTTGGTTTGGCCAAGTTATTAGGATCTGAAACAAGCTACGTGACAACTCGTGTGATGGGAACTTTTGGGTATATATATAGATACCCTCTCTTCTTTCAGTTATCAGGCTCATATTGTTTCTTTACATTTTATCTTCTTACACCTTTTTAACTTTCTGCAGATATGTTTCACCGGAATATGCAAGTACTGGTATGCTCAATGAGTGTAGTGATGTCTACAGTTTCGGTGTTCTGCTCATGGAGATCATTACAGGAAGGAGCCCAGTTGATTATTCAAGACCGCCTGGCGAGGTAATTGAAAACGTTTGTAAGTAACAAAACCTTTACCTGCCAAGACCATACGCAAATAATTGTTTGTTGAAACATTTGCAGATGAACTTAGTGGATTGGTTCAAAGGAATGGTTGCAAGTAGACGTGGAGAAGAAGTTATAGACCCTAAAATCAAGACATCACCTCCTCCAAGAGCTTTGAAAAGAGCTTTGCTTGTTTGTTTGCGTTGCATAGACCTTGACTCTAGTAAACGACCAAAGATGGGACAAATCATTCACATGCTTGAGGCTGAAGATTTTCCATTCCGTCCTGTAAGTGTGTCAAAAGCTAAAAAGAGATTTGATCCTTTATGCAATTTACTGATTTTAAGTTTCATGTTGTCACACAGGAACACAGATCAAACCAGGAAAGATCGAAGTAAGAAAGATTATTGGGCAAACAATAATGTCTTGGGGAAGACCACACTTGAGCGTTGATGCTATTCATTACACAGCCATATATTGATAGATGTTTCCATGTTTGTTCTTATATTGAGAGGATTGATATGCAAAAGAGAAAATTGGAAAAGTGAAATTAGATATATGAGGATGAAATTCAGATTTATCGCTTGTAATTTGTAAATATATCATATATTGTATAATAAAACAGTGAACTCTAAGAACATTTCTTCCCTTGTGAATTTTCCCATTCAATTTAGGCCTGAGAAATAATATCGACCCGGACCTAACCGGAATTTGGTAATTTGGTTTATAGAGAAGAACTGTTCGGCTCTGCTTTGAAATTTGATTGGTATACGGTTTAGTTCGGGTTTAAAAACTTAATCCGGTCTTAAACCTATTTTGGATCCGGTTTGGGTCGAGCTCAAACACATGTGTCGGAATTTGGATCCGACAATCCACGACCAGACCACTAACCTGCGATTGGTAAAATTATCTAAGAAAGGCCACGTGTCATCACACATTCTCCTGACTTCGCCATCATCATTAGCCCCACGCAAAAAGGGAAAACAGAATCCATTCCTTAAATCGATTTCATCCAGATCTAAACTCGAGCTTTTGTTGATCGAAAAAATGGAAGAGGATTTGATTAAGCGCCTTGAAGCTGCGGTTACGAGGCTTGAGGGGATCTCAAGCAACGGAGGAGGAGTAGTTTCTCTTTCCCGCGGAGGAGATTTCTCCTCCGCCGCCGGAATCGATATCGCGTCGTCCGATCCATCGATTCTGGCTTATGAAGATCTGATTTCTCAATGTGTTGGTAGGGCTCTGACCGCCGCTGAGAAAATCGGTGGACCTGTTCTAGATGTGACTAAGATAGTCGCCGAAGCTTTTGCTTCCCAAAAGGAGCTGCTTGTTCGCATCAAGCAAACTCAGGTTAGTTTTTGAATCATGGTGTAATCGACCAATTCGTTTTGGTTCGTCATTGTGCTTTTGGATGTTGATTTCTATTTTATTCGGATTTGAACAGAAGCCTGACCTCGCTGGATTGGCTGGATTTCTCAAACCGTTGAATGATGTTACAATGAAAGCTAATGCAATGACTGAAGGAAAAAGGTCGGATTTTTTCAATCACTTGAAGGCTGCATGCGATAGTTTATCTGCATTGGCTTGGATTGCTTTCACTGGGAAAGATTGTGGTAAGCAAAAAGCGATCATGTTGAAAAAGATTCTGACTTTATGAAACTTTTATGATGTAAATTTTCTTTCTTGGTTATTTTGTCTGCAAGGTATGAGCATGCCAATAGCTCATGTGGAAGAAAGTTGGCAAATGGCTGAGTTTTACAACAATAAGGTGCTAATCTTCGATATCTCTATGCTTCAATATGTTATGATGTTAGGAGCTTATGGAAAACAATAGCGAACGAGGACTTTATAGTTACTTGTTCAGGTTGCAGAAGCTTATATTGCTGTTTGATGCTCTTTGTACAGTGGTAATTCTGTGATCTCCATGTTCTTCTTCAGGTTCTGGTGGAGTATCGTAACAAAGACGCAGATCATGTGGAGTGGGCTAAAGCCTTAAAAGAACTTTATTTACCTGGTTTAAGGGAATATGTCAAAAGTCATTACCCCTTGGGACCTGTATGGAATGCATCAGGGAAACCTGCTAGTGCTCCTGCAAAGGGTCCACCTGGTGCTCCTGCTCCTCCACCAGCACCCCTCTTCAGTGCTGAATCTTCAAAGCCATCATCATCGTCAAACCAGAAACAAGGGATGTCTGCTGTTTTCCAGCAACTCAGCTCGGGTGCTGTGACCTCAGGTAGGTTTGAAGCTGTACCTCTTCATATTTCTGGCATGGTGTTTATTTAGAATGTGAATCATTAGTAGCTTACAATCATTGTGCTTTGCTTTCCAGGTCTTAGAAAAGTGACGGATGATATGAAGACAAAGAACCGTGCTGATAGATCTGGAGCTGTTAGTGCGGTTGAGAAGGAAACTCGTACCAGTAAACCGGCCTTTTCGAAAACTGGACCACCGAAAATGGAACTTCAAATGGGTCGCAAGTGGGTTTTACTAACAATGACTATATATTTTAGTTTTTCAAAACTATGATCAAAATGCTATAATACTGATTGTTGGCTTCTACTGTATTATTAGGTGGGCTGTTGAGAACCAAATTGGGAAGAAGGACTTGGTTATCAGCGAGTGTGATTCCAAACAGTCTGTGTACATATATGGTTGCAAAGATTCTGTCTTGCAAATACAAGGTAATTTTGCGCCATTCCAATCTCACTGTGAAAGTTGGATATCTACTCAAAAGTCTATGAAGCCCTTACTGTTGTTGCCTAATCTGTAGGAAAAGTGAATAACATCACCATTGACAAATGCACGAAAGTGGGTGTTGTTTTCACGGTGAGTGGAATAATACTGTTTCCTCTTACATTCTTACAGTATACAGTTATGTGATTTCTAATAAAGTAAAATATAACATGTCTGTATAGGATGTTGTTGCTGCATTTGAGATTGTGAATTGCAACAACGTAGAAGTGCAATGTCAGGTTTGTTTTCTAGATTCTATAAGCTTTTCTAATGGTTGCAGATGTATATTCTTAAGGACCATCTCTTTTGCTTCTCAAGCTCATGATATAGCTCTAACCATATGCAACATTTTTCCGAGACACTGATTGCTCTTGCTACTCATCTATGGCTGATCTAGGGTTCAGCTCCCACAGTTTCTGTGGACAACACAACTGGCTGTCAGTTATATCTAAACAAAGACTCATTAGAGACAGCTATAACAACAGCCAAATCAAGTGAGATCAATGTAATGGTGCCCGGTGCTACCCCTGATGGAGATTGGGTATGGCTTTCCTCTCTTTGTAATCATCAAAACGTTTTGGTTTTCTTATATTCTTCAGATTCATTCACCACTGTAACGAAGATAGTCATGTGTGTGACACTGTTCATGGAAGGAATCATTCTCAACATTGTTTTGTTGCAACATTGTAGGTGGAACATGCGCTGCCTCAACAGTACAATCATGTGTTTACTGAAGGGAAGTTTGAGACAACACCGGTCTCGCATTCAGGTGCCTAAGCAAAGGAGAAACTATTATCACTCTGGATTGTGCTTGAATATCAGGCCTTTTTATACTCATATACTTTGTTTCTTCAGATTATAATAGAGGAAAGAATCTGTTTGTTTGTTTGTTGGTTTTTTCTTTTGTCTCTATCCCCCAATTTTGGGTTTGGAGGTTGTGGGTTTTTGATTTTTTTGTGTGATCTGATCATCTTGTGTCTTGTTCGTCCTTGGGGTTTTGGATTTGGATTTGGGTTTCTCGTTTCTTTTGTTTTTACTTGTGGGCTTGTCCCGAGTCCTTGCTGATGACGTTGTGCACAAATCATACTTATCATGGATAGAAAAAGTTGCAATCCTGTTTTTGGAATATGCAGTTATTTATTTAACCTTTTTCTTTGGTTTTGTTTTGTATATGATGTGACCACAGTCAACATAATAATTGTGAGTTGTACATTGTGGAATCACGAAAGCTAAAATTATTGGTGGTTGTGGGTGAAACTTTGAAGAATGTTTAACTTGGACTACTGAGAAATAGCATGGAAACGAACAAATGGTGTATTTACACACTGAAATATGTGTTTTGCGATACTAATCATCCTATGGAATACCTCATGCTTCAAAAGCAAACTCAAAAAACAAATGCTCTCTTTTCGATTCTCCTAAAGATTTCCTCTCCAGAAATAGCACTTTTCAGTTTCCAAATTAGATGACGAGAAAAATCAAAAGTATAAAATTACAAAATAAAGACCGAAACGAAGACTTAAGCTCAAGACTTGTGAACAGAAGTCAACACGTGTAGTGTGGAAAAACAAGCACAAGACGTGTCTTTGGAGTTTGTATATAACCGTTACAGTAAAAAACCTCTTCTTTAAGTAACAACAGCAACAACAACACAATTCCTAAATCTCTCTCTCTCTCACCATCAATGGCTCTCTCCATCTCCATCTATTTCCTCCTCATCTTCCTCTCTCACTTCCCATCCTCACGTAAGTATCTTCTAGTTCCTCACTACGACGTCGTTCTTCTTTTCTTCATCTAACCTTTTTCCTCTCTTCCTCTGTTTTTTGTTACCGACAGATGCAGAGCCTTTCATCGGAGTTAACTACGGCCAAGTCGCCGACAATCTCCCTCCGCCTTCAGAAACCGTCAAGCTCCTCCAATCCACTTCAATTCAGAAAGTTCGACTTTACGGCGCCGATCCCGCCATCATCAAAGCTTTGGCCGGAACAGGGGTCGGTATCGTCATCGGCGCTGCTAACGGCGACGTTCCTTCTCTTGCCTCCGATCCTAACGCCGCTACTCAATGGATCAACTCCAATGTCCTTCCTTTTTATCCCGCCTCCAAAATCATGCTCATCACCGTCGGCAACGAGGTCCGTCAAAATTCAATTGTTAAAGTTTAAACCTTTAGGGAAAATTCTCTAATTCTTCTCCGATCATTGCAGATTCTGATGTCGAACGATCCAAATCTGGTGAACCAGCTACTTCCGGCGATGCAAAATGTCCAAAAAGCCCTTGAGGCGGTGTCTCTCGGCGGGAAAATCAAGGTCTCGACGGTGAACTCGATGACGGTGCTCGGTAGTTCAGACCCGCCATCGAGCGGTTCATTTGCGGCCGGTTATCAAACCGGTTTAAAGGGAATTTTGCAATTTCTAAGCGACACTGGTTCGCCTTTTGCTATTAACCCGTACCCGTTCTTCGCGTACCAAAGTGACCCGAGACCCGAAACGCTGGCGTTTTGTCTCTTTGAGCCTAACGCCGGACGAGTCGACTCCAAAACCGGAATCAAATACACGAACATGTTCGATGCTCAGGTACATTAATCAATTAATTTGTGTTCGGTAACTAACTAAATTTCTCTAACAAAAGTTGCTAGTCTCTGGTTATGAATTTGGTGGACTATTTTATATCTAAATGATTTCAAAGTAGACGTTAAAAGCATAGTTGATCTAGGTCGGTTAGTTTCTAGTAATTTATTGTTGTTGACACAAAAATATGAGAATAATAATAGTTGGCTGTATTCACGTGGACGAATCTATAGTTTGAACTTTAGGTTATTATATGTTATTTTCAAAATTTCTTTGCACTAGATTGTAGCAAGGAACTTGTTCTGTCTCTACTTTTTCATTTAGAAGGAATCTATATTCTTATTATATATAGTACAAAAGACAGTTGGTCACGTATGTGTCTGAATTACACTTTCTTTCACATACACAATCTATAAAGTATAAATTCTGCTTAATACTATTTGGTACTTGTAATACTTATTTTTAAATTCATTCGATGTTAATGTTAATAATTATCTTCTCAGGGAATAAGTATGCGTGAGATGACATGTCACTCGTTTACTCATTGTCTGACAGACTGGATTCGCACTAGTTATTTTTAGACGTTTCTTGAAACATTTGTTTTGTTTGTTTGCATTAGTCATCATTAATTCCACGTAAGCAGCGTCGACTTAAATCAATAAAACAAACGAAAAAAAATGGTGACGTTTCAGTTTCAGGTCGTATTTATAAGTTTTCGTAACAAAGCAGTAGTGGAAGTCTTTGTTCATTGTCGTTGCTTGCAGCACAAGTTACAGTGTCTGAGTTTTCATTATCTACTAGGTTGATGCGGTTCACTCGGCTTTGAAATCGATGGGATTCGAGAAGGTGGAGATTGTGGTGGCGGAAACAGGTTGGGCGTCAAGAGGGGACGCTAACGAGGTTGGAGCAAGCGTGGATAACGCCAAAGCGTACAACGGAAACCTAATAGCTCATCTAAGGTCTATGGTTGGCACACCTCTCATGCCTGGAAAACCTGTTGACACTTACATTTTCGCACTGTATGATGAGAATCTAAAGCCTGGACCATCTTCAGAACGGGCTTTCGGGCTTTTCAAAACTGATCTTTCCATGGTCTATGATGTTGGCCTTGCCAAGAGTAGCAGCAGTAGTCAGGTTAGATACTAGAAGTTGTGGTTTTTATTTAGGGAAAGTAATTTATTATAACATGTAAACGCAAATGCAGATAAATAACAATGTTTTAATTTGTGAGGTTATGTTTTGATCATAAAATTAGACACCATCAGGAAAAGTGACATCGTCGGGGTGGTGTGTACCAAAGAAGGGTGCAACGAATGAGGAGTTACAAGCGAGCTTGGATTGGGCGTGCGGACATGGAATAGACTGTGGTGCGATACAACCAGGAGGGGCTTGTTTCGAGCCGAACAATGTGGTCTCTCACGCAGCATATGCCATGAATATGTATTTTCAGAAATCTCCTAAGCAGCCTACAGACTGCGATTTCTCTAAAACCGCAACAGTCACTTCCCAAAACCCTAGTAAGATTTCTCTCCCCGTTACTTTCACACCCTACCAATAGTAGTTTCAACTTAGTAACTTAGTATAAAAAGTTGTAACAAAGACTTAGTAATTGCTTTTGTTTGTTGAAGGTAATGATCAATTCTCTTCTACTATGTTTTATTGTAGCTAGGCCTTGTAAATGCTTTAATTGACCAAATAATCGGTTTTCTACATGCTTTATTATACTAATTGGGTTTCTTAATTATCTTGAATCTGAATTTGATAGGTTACAACAATTGCGTATATCCGGGAGGAGGAGGAGGAGGAGGAGGAGGAGGAGGAGGAAGTAAAGCAGTAATGAACAAGTATGTGAGCTCA
>Ga0041059_1002026_pt1 | contig 15540 bp, 7 predicted proteins | sample AraColnosormetaG_FD_56232 | JGI IMG/M metagenome (GOLD analysis project Ga0041059, IMG submission 56232) | Arabidopsis roots microbial communities from North Carolina, USA - Col MF nosort | ecosystem: Host-associated > Plants > Roots > Unclassified | place: USA: North Carolina | collected 2013-09-02
TGATTCATATTCATATGTCTATATATATAACTTATAACAAATTATATATATATGTTAACATAGATAATTATTAATAAATTTTCTCTCATAATTTATTTAGAAAAAGAAAAAAGAATAGAAATTGAGTAAAGCGATGAGAAACGTGTGTTCAGAGATATTTGATAAAAAGAAGTAAATCCATCTCTGGCCGTAATTGGCTGTGGCAGCCACACCCTCCTTATCCAAAATCTCCTCCTTCCTTAAAAACAATCTTCTCTTCTTTTGCTTCTCCTTTCTTTGAGTCGCTTCACTTCTCTTGCATCCTTCAAACTCATCCACAGGTAATAATATTAATCAACCAATCAATAATCTCTCTTCCAACTTCTCTTCCGATCATAACCATTTCTTGAATCTGTGAATCTTGTTTTCTTTTTCAGCAAGGAATGGCGACAGCAGCAGCACCAGCAGTGATTTCATGGACAAGATCAGGCATTGTGTCCAAATCCGGACAAACCCAGAAGAAATCTGAGATGAAAGTTTCTTACATAACTGGACTTAACTCATATGGTGGTCTCAAGGCACAGAACAACAAGGTTGTCTCAATGGGATCACCACTCTGCACAGAACAGTGTTTTGCTAACGTTGTGATGTCTCTCAAAGGAAGAAGAGGTAATGGAGGAGCCTTATCCACCACGTGTAACGCTGTCGGAGAGATTTTCAAGATTGCAGCAATCATGAACGCTCTTACTCTTGTTGGTGTTGCAGTTGGATTCGTTCTTCTTCGAATCGAAACTTCTGTTGAAGAAGCTGAAGCAGAGTAAATAGAGTAAATTGCTGCTCTTATAATTATATATTTTTGGTTATTGTTGTTGTCAAGCTTTGGTAAAACTTGATGGATACATGTTACATTTGTTTATGAAGAAGCTCTTTTCTTGGTAGATGAAAAAATTGGGAATCCTCACTAATCAGTAACTCTGCATCTACTGTTTTATCCATGCCCTCCATTGCTTCATATATCTCTTCATATAATTTTTTTGTGAAACTTGCTTTAGTGTTGAGAAAATGAACGAGATTGCTTTTTATAATCTACTCCTTTTCCTTTGGACATCATAGGTGTTTACATTGATTTTATTAGGTGAGAATAATCTTGGTTTGTGAGGTAGCCATTCCGGTAAAGTGTTTACATGAGATAATTAAAAATCATTGCTGTTGCATTTTTAATGAAACTCTTAGCACGAACATTATTACAGTTAGAATACTAATCGTTAGTTGAGTAATATGAGGGAGCATCCAGGATCAAAAGCATCTTGATTGAGTCCAAAAAAGTTGACTCGAAAAAACACAAACTGGATGATGTCATTAACAAAATCCCTCATAAAGTACTACTAGAAAACTTAGCAACTTTTTCAGACTAACGGGCGAGTAAAGTGATAAACTCTGACTGGCCACAACCGTAAGCGGCTAGCTTGTAATCAAGACAGACTATGAGGACTCGCATATATGCATCACTCTAGAACGCATCCTTCTTTGGTTGATATGAAATGATTCAAGCAGTGGAGATAACATTAAATGTGCATCAACACTCTCATTCAATGCTATCGAGAAGCATCATTGCGCTTTTCCATTGATTCTAGTAAAATAGTACCCATGCCTCTTTTTTGGTAACTCTTCTCACTTACGGTCAGAGAGATCACATTATCAAGTCTCACCAATCCCGTCTAATTAAAGTTGTAAATAATACTCATTCCGTTCCTTTAATTTAGAGGGCAGAAGCAAGAGAAAATTTTAGGGCCTTTACTTAAACTATTTTTCCTATGAGAATAAATTTTAGAATCTTGCAAAAATATGGACTTATTTGTATAATGATGTTTAATTTGTAGGAGCTAAAATTAGCAAACACTACGTAAAGACAATTGAAATCGATATCATAAACGTTTAAGGAAAGACAAGAGAGGAGTCGAGCTGATGAACTCTTTCTTTAACCCTTTGAATCACTCGTAGTGTGACGGTTTTTGTGTGATTCAAGGATCCCATGATACAACCTCTATAAACTGATGTCGCACCACTCGAAAACAGCTCTAACGAACCAAGTTTCTACGATCCTCTCAAATACTTACTTTCTTAACAAAGAGAGATTGTTGGATATATGTGTTTCTATATGAACGGTGAAATTCTCAATATGTTAAGAAGAAGACATCAAACATGCATATATAGAGGTTTGAGATTGGTTTGATTCTTAAGATCAATCAACCACAACCATCGCAAATCCAGGAGAGGTGGATGATAGGATGAGGCAACTATCTCACAGTGAAACCGAGTCTCAAAGAGACGTGAAACAAAAAAGACTGATTCTCATGGAAGTATTCAACTCGACCCAACACACTTTTGGAGGTCCAATGATAGTAAAGCCAAATCATTGTGACCCACTTCTCATTCGCACAATTTAATTTTATAAAGCCCACTTAACTTTAAAATAAAATTTGGTCCAACATAATTGAGCCTTACAAAATTGTGGTCTAAAACCATGTTTCATCTAGCTAGTGGCTAGGCTTAGAGGCAACCCTGATAATACTTGATCTAAGATCCACTAACACGATATTCCAACTTTGAAATGTATGCACATCATTAGATGCTATATGACCAAGAAAGATATATTTGACAGAGAAATTTGCTTAGATTTGTCTAATTAATTATCTTCGCTCGAGACTAAGGCAAAACAGTCCACCAACGGTAAGCCTAATAAGTCAATGCATTTGTTTTTTTCTAAGACGTCAATGCATTTCGTTCTTTTTTTCCATTGTCCCAAAATACTCATCCTTTTATATTAGAAGAATTTGTAGCCAAATTTTCGTTTTTAAGTGATGTTATAAATTTTACATTCTACAAGGTTAATTGTTATTCTTTATTGTTACTGTAAATATTGATGCATTTTATTGTTATTTTAATATTATGATAACTTTCTAAAATTTTGTATGCATAATTATGTATAAACATCATCTAAGCGACATAAGAAAATAATTTTTTCGATCTTGTTATTTACAGAAAAATAAAGAAAACAAATTGTACAAAACTCAAGGCACGAGTCCTAATCTTATATTTGGAGATACTATAGGTCACTTCGTAGGTGGTGTTTCGAGATCAAGTTAGCCATTGAAGAAGTCATAATTGTCATCAAAGCAGTAAACAAACGTAAAATGAGGATAAACAATTGATGAAATCATAGAAAAATCACACATAATACGGATATTGTATTATTCAAACGTAGTTGGATTGTACTGATTTTGAGTATAATAACATCGAATATAGATTCAATTATTGAGATGCGTATTGCTTTATTATCATAAATTAATAAGGTTCTGCCATTCTGGTCAGTTCTAGTTGGTGGCTTTAACTTGAATGTACAACAGCCTAAGATTTAATACGGTAACAAAAAGAAGTGTACTTGTACCTGACCCAAATTAGCAAGAAAAGATTTGTAGTATGATTTATTTTGATGGAACCTTGAACCTTCGAATAAGTAATTAAAGTGAAAAGCTCTATTACGTATGGGTCAATTCATGTTAACATCTCAAATAAAATTTTAATTAGTGATTTTTTTCCTAATATCTTGCGGATTGATGTCAAAATGGCTTTCGAGTTTATTTTTTAAAATATATTTATTCCTAATTCCAAATTTAAGAACATGAAATCAATTCAAATGAGGTTGTACACTTCAAAATTCGTAATAACATCACTAGACGGAAAAAGAGTGATAACTGATAAGAAAACAACATATAATAAGGGATGATAAAGGACAACAACACGATGACAAAAATAAACTTCATTATTCCAATTAATAATGAAGTACATTTCCAAATAAACAATTACTAAAACTTATACCTAACGGAGAATTAATACTTTATTCTTGAAGTTTGAACAAAAATAAATATACTTTATTTACTCAAATAGTAGATAAATAAAAATCCTCTGTTCCTTCCTTCTCCCACAAATCAAACAAGTGACTTTTTATATTTATCTTATTAATTCTGTAGTCTCGAGATTCGCTTTTTCTCCTGCTTACTTCTTTTTATCATCTTCTCTTTGTCGGTTTGATTTGGAAAAACTTTCTGCAAAAAAAAGAGAGATTCTTAAACTTTTTATCTCAAGATCCTTTCAAAAAATCTGAAAAGAGAAGATTTTTAATAAAAAAGAATGGTTGAAACTGGTCACCATCATCAACATCCACCGGCACCGGCTGCAGCCGGTCATCCGCCGGTTCCATCCATGGCGATGGCGCGTAACATGGGAACCACTTGGCCTCCGGCGGAGCAACTTCATCATCTTCAATATTGCATCCACTCTAACCCTTCTTGGCGTTAGTCTCTCTCTTTCTGCTTATACTACTTTCTTTATTTTTGTTTCAGATGTAAAAAATAAAAATTATAATCTTTTCAGTCAAAAGTTGTATTAGTTCAGTTCTGTCTCTCTCTCTCTTTATCTGCTTTATGTTGTGTCTTAATTTGTTTACCAAAAGATTAGTTTAGATCTCAGTATCTGATTCGATTCTTTATATTTTTCCTCTGTGTTGACTATATTTTAGCTTGTGTTGGGGACTAATTAGCTTTAAATCTAATGATAAATGTTGTATAATTGTTCTTGAGACACACTAATTGATTAAGATTAAAATAAACTGTTTCGTTATTACTTGTTTATGTAGTTGGTGAATCCAAAATGCTATAAGAATTGAATCCTTAGCAGTTAAAAGTGTGGGGTTGGGTTTATGCTAACACTGGTCATGGAAAATGAAATGCAATTAGTGTTTTACCATTACAAGAAATGCCATTTTTAAGGGATTTTGTAACAAAAGGATTGTATTATTGTTTCCTTTTAAGAATTGATTTGTCTCATTTCCATTAACAATGAATCATTTTACAGATGAGACGGTTGTACTGGCTTTCCAGCATTACATCGTTATGCTCGGGACTACTGTTTTGATTGCCAACACACTAGTGTCACCAATGGGTGGAGATCCTGTATGTGATGTTTTTGGTTTTTGGATCCGGTTGTCTAATATTTATGTTATTATATGATTCTGAAATCGACCGTTTGGTATTTTGAACGATAATAGGGTGATAAAGCGCGGGTTATCCAGACTATATTGTTTATGTCGGGCATAAACACGTTGCTACAAACGCTTATCGGGACAAGGCTTCCCACGGTTATGGGAGTATCGTTCGCGTATGTTCTTCCCGTATTGTCTATAATCAGAGATTACAACAATGGTCAATTCGATTCCGAGAAACAGGTTAAAGCTCGTTTTATACTTGCGCGGTACGGTTGCTATATATATATTTTTTTTTTTACTTGACAAATGCCATTTTCCTTGTAGAGATTCCGACATACTATGAGAACGGTACAAGGATCATTAATCATTTCTTCATTCGTCAACATCATAATCGGATATGGTCAGGCATGGGGGAACTTAATAAGGTAATATAAAAGATCAATATATAACATTACTAGTTTAGAAGCTGATGGAAGTTTTAACATTTAATGATTATGGTTTCTTTAATGCAGAATCTTTAGTCCCATCATTGTTGTGCCCGTTGTTTCTGTTGTGAGCCTTGGCCTATTCCTTAGAGGCTTCCCACTGGTAACAATTTCAACTAAAGTATTCAGCTTTAACAAATTTTAACTCCTTCACTAAGTCATTATGTGATCTCTTCGGATTTTAACAGCTTGCAAACTGTGTGGAAATCGGTCTACCAATGCTGATTCTGTTGATCATCACACAGCAAGTCGGGCTTTTTATTATTTTCCGCGCTATATATGGTGGTGATTGTTTAGATATGTAATATTAAATCTTGCTACTGTTCATCTTGCAGTATCTTAAACATGCATTCTCAAGGATTTCTATGATTCTTGAAAGATATGCTTTACTTGTTTGCCTGGCTATCATATGGGCTTTTGCTGCTATCCTTACTGTTTCTGGTGCTTATAATAATGTTTCTACCGCAACAAAACAAAGTTGTCGAACTGATCGTGCCTTTCTTATGTCATCAGCTCCCTGGTAGGTTGATTACTATTTGACTTGATTCTTCTTTTCTTCTAAGGTCTAAATATCTTTATACTCAGTCACTCAAACTCATCTTTCAGGATTAGAATCCCATATCCATTCCAGTGGGGGACTCCGATATTCAAAGCGAGTCATGTTTTTGGAATGTTTGGTGCTGCAATTGTCGCATCTGCAGAGGTTGTTATTCATCATATTAGTTTCTAGCTTATGTTAAATATTCTTCATGTTACATGCTACAACTTGTTCTTATGTTATGTATATCCTTATTTTCTTTAGTCTACCGGAGTATTTTTCGCTGCATCTAGACTAGCAGGAGCAACAGCGCCTCCAGCACATGTCGTCTCTCGTAGTATCGGTCTACAGGTTTTATTTCCAGACACTAAGAAAGTTTTTTTTAATCTTTTCGTTTTCTGTTCTCTCTGCTAATGTTCCGAATAAGTCTATAAGCTGTTATATTTTCCTTTAAGGGTATTGGTGTGCTCCTTGAAGGAATATTTGGTTCCATTACTGGCAATACCGCGTCCGTGTAAGTTCTAAATATCTCTTGCTATATGTGCTACTATCCTTTCAGAATTTATACAAAGAAACTAGGTATATAATTCATCTTGATGATATATACAGGGAAAATGTCGGTCTCCTTGGCCTCACACGAATAGGGAGTAGACGAGTGGTGCAGGTTTCAACGTTTTTCATGATATTTTTCTCCATATTTGGTTTGTCTTTCAACCCTCTAATCAGTCATCTTGACTAAGTATAGAAAGTAGCCGTTCATGGGTTTTAAATCCGCGTGTTTTCAATGATCTTCAGGAAAATTTGGCGCGTTCTTTGCGTCTATTCCGCTTCCAATCTTTGCAGGCGTATACTGTATACTACTTGGAATCGTTGGTGAGTAGCATTTTGTATATGAACCTACACTACCTGATTTCTTGTAAAAGCCGGGGCTGCTTATGATACTTTTGTTATGTGATTGGCCCAGTTGCTGTTGGAATATCGTTTATACAGTTTACCGACACTAATTCGATGAGAAACATGTACGTCATTGGTGTCTCTCTCTTCTTAAGTCTTTCCATCGCTCAGTACTTTCTTGCCAACACTTCAAGAGCAGGATATGGACCAGTTAGGACAGCAGGAGGATGGGTAAGCCTTTCAAAGAACCATTGTTTGAAACACCATTTTACGGTAGTATAGGGAGTGATATAATATTTCTACTATATAGTGTTTCTTTTTCTTAAATGTGATGTCGCGGTGAATTGTGGTGCAGTTCAACGATATACTTAATACGATATTTGCTTCGGCTCCGTTGGTGGCGACCATTCTTGCGACCATACTAGATAACACGTTGGAAGCAAGACATGCAAGTGACGACGCAAGAGGAATCCCGTGGTGGAAGCCCTTCCAGCACAGGAACGGAGACGGCAGGAACGATGAGTTCTATAGTATGCCCCTTAGAATCAACGAGTTAATGCCGACACGGTTCCTTTGAAGACTGCCCCTGAACGTTTCTTCTGTATTTGGAAATGTAAGATATGATTATGTGCATACCTTGTAGCTTCATTGGGGAAAAATTGAGTCCAGTGGATACAAATGAACATAGGCCTTTGATGGAAAAAGCTATTTTTTTGCAAACTATATAACTTGTGTTACTAGATTACTTTGCCTTTCATATCATTAGCATACCTTTTGAACAAGTGCTTTATACCACATATACAAACAATTTTTGTTCTTTCATTGTTTCTTAGAGCAGCTCCAATGCAAGGTTCTCTCACTATATTTGTGGAGTTCTCTGATTTTTTGATAAAAAAAATAAATGAAAACTAAACTAAAAGAAGAGAATCGATTCTCTGTAGAGAGTTTATGGAGGCTGAGAGAGCCTCACACGTGGCAAGCTATGATTGGTAGAAATTTATAACAGAACATAGAAAAATAAAAATGGACGCTGGAGAGTTTTTTTCTTTCTCTCCGTCAAATCTATTTCTCTTCTTCGCGATACAGTTGCTCTGAGGCGAAATGCAAATTCCGGTGGAGTCGAGTCTCCGACATATCTGTTTGGGTCGCTATAGCACCGTCGAATGAACGAAGGAGAATCGATGGAGGAGTAAAATCTTTCCGATTTGGAGTGAAGTCGATCAAGGAAGCTCCAAAATCTTTCCAAGGTATGAATCAAGCCATTTCTGAATTTAGTCTTAGATTGTTTGGAGGCTCTCTGAAGCATTGATTTTATGAGCTATCTGTTTGTGTTATTCTGTATCTAAGTATACAAGCACATGCATGACAATCACAATCCATTAGACATTAAGAACTTTTATTCTGTTAGTGAGTTACTCGACAAAAGATTGTGCAGAATATCCGCAAAGCTGTGGCAATGTTGAAGAACATTGTTGTACAATTGGAGACAAATAAAAGGTACTATGTGTTATTTCATAGACTTAGCTGACTTGGGAGGTTTGATTTGTGAGGCGTATATTTGCAATGGAATGCACTAAAGATTAAAGAAGATGATGTAAGGGCCATAAAATAGCAGAACATGACAAATACTAACTTGAATCGGAAGTGTTGCTTTGTTATTAGGCTAAGTTACTGCAAAAGAACAAAACAATAACATGTGAAATGAAAGTGCTTTAGTACTGCTCTTAAGTCCGATGATGTCTACCTCAAGCTTCTCGCCAAGGAAACCTAAAGGACTGCTCCTAATCTTTTTATGCTTTTATTTCTCTGTTTGTTACATTGGTTTACTGAGATTTGGTCACTTGAATTAAAGACTTAGATTAAGACTCTTGTTATATATGGTGTGGATGCTAGGAAAAGTGAGCAGCTGAAAAGAGTGGCTTCACTACAAGTAAGAAAGGCTTAACCTTGAAAAGAAGCTTCTGCAGCAAAGGCTTATCACAGAGCAGTACACCCCACATAGATGTATCAAAGGCTGCTAATTAAAGGATGTTGGTGTTGTTCTCTTGTATGATCCTAAACTTTAGGTTATGAAGAATAGAGTTATTTTATTGTAATACAGATTATGTATGTTGTGAAAAAAAAAATACAGATTATGTATGTTTTGTGTCATGAATGTTTTTGATAATTTATGCAATAAAAAGAAGTTATATATTAATTCAATTAAATTAATTGAAATAAATTAATTTTTATTATTACTTTTTTCCCAGAGAATCCCATGAAGAGATACTACCATTGGAGTTCACTAAAAATCCTAAAACAATACTAAAACTCTCATCTCAAAAAAATGAAAATTTTATTCTTAAAAAATTGAGAGAACCCATGTTGGGTATCTCACCATTGGAGATAGCCTTAGTCTCTGATTATTTTTACGGATAGTCTTTTCTCTAGCATCTAAAGAAAAAGTTATTAAATATATGACACCAGAATAGGAGAAACTAAGTAACACGCTACTCATGTCTATTGGGCAATGACCAGTTTAACCTTCTTTTGTGGGTAATGGTGATGATAATTGGTTTATTTAGAAAAGAACGCAAATTAGTAATAACATATCTTTCTAAACATAATAACATATCTTATTATCAAAATCATATAATAATAGCTCCAAAACCTAGCTCCAATAAGATAATAAATAATTAAATATATATAACTAATTTTTAATAGCAATATCAGTAATAATAAACTTTATAGCAATTTAAAAAAAAATTGATGTGGGTCGTAGTCCCAAAAGGTTGTATATATTTTCTTTCACAAAAGAAGAAAATGTTTTTTATGAAGCTACCCTAAACGAAGGTATCCAACCAACAAATTTGCTAGAGTAGAAGTCACGCGCCACAGGAGAGAGTAGGGAAGGAAGCAAACACAAGTAAGCTTAGTGGATGCCACTTAACACAAATGACAACGTTGTTTTCCAATTTCCATGTTTACGCTATAGCTTCAGACAGTACCTGAAAAAGTTAGTTCGCCCAAAGACCAAAACTAAACAAAAATAACCAAAAAGTTACTCTCATTTTATTTATTAAATTACGGTAAAATATCGATATCCTTAATTACTAAGATTTTGATTTTGAAATAGTGTTGTCGTTCTCGGTCCAAATTTCAAATTTTGACCTGAAGTCTCTTGTTTTTCTGATAGATTCTCTAGTTCTTGTCCTTTTTAACAGACGCTTAGGCCTCTCTCTTGCAGGTTAATGCACTGTCTTCACCATTTTCATTTTTTGAAAAACTTTCCTCCTAAAATAAAATAAAATATATTAATATTAAATATTTTCTCAAAATTCATTTAAAAGGCAAATTTGAGATCCTTCTTCTTCACATTAACTTCAGTGTCTCTTCTTCTTCTTCTGTTAACAATGGCGTCAATGCCATTGTACTGGCAACCACCACCAGCTACAGAGGTTTCACAAGACTCATCCTCCGTCTCCTCCGCTGGAAATTCCACCATTGGTCCTTTTATCGCCGTCTTTATCGTTGTCACCGTTCTTTGTGTTCTCGCTAGTGTTATTGGACGGCTTTGCTCCGGCAAAACCATCTTAGGGTATGGAGATTACGATATGGAGAGATGGGCTGAGAGTAGATGTGGTTCTTGTATCGACGGTCACATTCATCCTCACCGGCCGTCTCCGTCGCCTACGCCTCCACCTCGTCAGCCTTTGCACCACACTTCCTCCGGCGTCTCCGCTGAATCTGAAGGACACGTGGCAGATCTAGATCATGAGACTGATGGAGAGAAACAAGACTCTTTAGACCATGAGCCTCCACAACAAACACCATCATCAGCTCATTCTTGATTAGTTTTTCTCTTTTGATTCTTTTTTTTTTTGGTTGTGTTGGTTAAAAGTTAACCAATGTAATTGAAGATTTCACTAGTTCGATCCCAAAGCGGTCAAAGTTATTGAAAATGGCGCTCTAGATTTTGTTTTTTGCTTTTTGCACTTTTTATCTTTTAGTATTTGATTTCTTTCATGAACTAGTGGTTTATACCGAAGATATATAAAAGAAAATTCAGAGGATAAAAGTAATGAAGGGACGTATATAAAGAGAATAATACAGGGCTTGCTTAAAGTGCTTTGTTTGATCCACCTAAATAAACAAGATAGAGCAAAGGGTACAAATAATAAATCAAGGAAATATATATGGTGATTGAGCTTAATCATAAAAAATATTTAATAAGTATTGTTTAAGTTCGATTTGTAGCCGTTGAATCACTACTTCCATTTGCTTATTTGATTCTTTTTGTTTTCTTTTGATGAGATTTTCGCTACATTTTCTTCTAGCTTCGCCAATATTCCGTTCAAACTTGTGTGTTAGAATCGAACGTACCAAGCTTGTTACTGTTTTTTTTTTTTGTGGTCTGACACTACAAAGACATGGTTTGTAAGAATGTCAATCAATTGTGAGGTCTTTAATAAAGTGATAATTAATTTATATATGTTAGTTCTTTTCCATTGAACATCAGGTTGAAAGTAGTACAAATTGCTGTTTAGAAAGTGATCTATAAGCCATGATTCAATTGGTTAAGATTTTCAATGGAGACAAATTTAGATATTGAGGCACATCCTTTCTTCTTTATTGTCTGATACATTCTCTATAGAAAGACAGAAGTAATATTTAAATGTTCCAATTAATGCTAGAATTGATCTTTCTAATTAGAATATAGAGCATGAACATCTTGTGTGTCCAGAGGTGTTAGAGTGTTCAATAAAATGTCTAATCTTTTCATACCTATCAAATAAGAGATGATTAGGGTGATTAGTGAATTAATGGATTTGAAATTAATGTTTGTTTATTGCCTAATTACAAATGGAAGTTTGATTTAATTAGGTTTTCAATAGAAGGAATATGATCATGGAATTGAGTTAATTTATTTATTTTTGGAGTTGGCTAAGATCAAGTCTAGAGGAATGGCACAAGTGCACACACCTAAAGAGATGAGCTGAAGAACCATAAGGTGTTTTGTGGTTTTGCTATTTGCAAAAGAGAAAATAAAATGCAAATAAAATTCTAAGTTGGAATAGGTGGTCTTACAAGTTTCATATAAGCAGAGGCAAGGATTCACAAATTGATCATCACAATATAAATAAGCAATAGAGAATTGTATTTAAACTTAGTTTTGGATTTTTTTAGTGGATGTTTGCAAGAGTTGGTCCTTGCACATGACGTACTCTCCAGTTCGGAGAGAAACACGTTACTTCTTGGCGTTGATAGTTCTTGTTTACGCATTCAAATCTAAACTACGAACTAAGGCTAATCAGTTTAATTTGTCGGAAAAGGTAATTGAAAAATCCAAGCGGTGAGGCTATCCAGACTCTAACTACATAATCAAACCAATTTTGAATAAAAAACCTTTCTCACTCTCTGTTTTCCTTTTCTGCTTTCTTCTATGTATTGTTAAATATCTACATTAGAACTTCTTAGCTAGTTGAGGTTCTTTAAGCCTTTATAAACAATTATAAAGACGACCTTCTTAAAGAATGCAACATGATCACTTGGATCGGCATGCATGACAAGGTGGAAAGGACCATATATGTGAACGAAAGCAATGAGCAGGGAAAAGATAAAGGACTAGAATCGAGACCAATACACAATCCATTACATAAAAGAAGAAGAATCAAGACAAGAAACCCAATTTTTTATTGGAGATTGCAAGAATTTAAAATAGAATATTTTAGGATAATCAAATAACAATATTTTAGTTAGTCTTGACCTGATAAAAAGTATTCTTAGATTTCCATGATATAACCATTTTTCCTTAACTCTTTATAAATAACCATCTTGGACTAGTAGAACAGCATTGGATTTTCCATCGATTCATATATAACGGGTATCAATATATAAGATGTTTAAATTAATATATACACTCGAACTCTCGTAAAGACAAAACTTAATGACTAAACTTTAGTTGGAGACTTTTGTTTTTTGTGTAAATGTAAAAGATGGACAGTCACATAATGCGTATAGCAAAACTAATGTGTACAAAAGATGTTAATTTCTACAAACTTCTGAGCACAAATCAACCACACAAGAGAGAAGAAGAGACTTGGTCCTTCATAGAACATAATTGAACAAACAAATAAATCTTTTTACTTCTGGCTTTGGAAGAACTAATTTAGAAGGCGAATCGTCCTATTTGCATGTAAGGCAAGAAAGTCTTCTTCTTCAAATCTTTCGTTTCTGCTTTCTTAGACATGTAATGGAATTCATGGGCGGAGACCGATGATGACCCTCTTCCTCGTGAACTCGAGTTCTTGGTGTCTTCTTGCTTCCTAAACAAACTTGTAAACGTCTTTACCGAATCTTTGTTGTGCCTTGCTCTTCCTTCGGATGCACTTCGGAACAGAAGAAAGTCCTTTAGTCTCCATTTCTTTGAGGAAGATGACTTGCAAGACACGCAAGCTGATGAAGATGTAGATGGAATAGAAGACAAGGTCCCTTTCCTCTGTTCTTGTACATCTCTCTGTTCTTGTTCTTGTTCTTGTTCTTGTTCTTCCCATGGATAAGCCGAAACCCGAAAAGGCGAAAGTGATCGAGCAACTCTACGACCAGAGTTTTGACGTCTCCCTCTCCCTCTTTCCTCTCCTAAGCCATTCCTAGCTTTATCCATGGCGACCTCAAAAGGATCCACGTTATCCGGTTTCTTTCTTGGGGAAAAAGCTTTGCGGATAATGTTCTTACCATGAGCAATAGGTGATCTTGGAGACCTTGGAGATAAAATCTGAGGCTGATGATGATGGTCTAATTGTAAATACGGAGGAGGCTTCAAGGGTTTGATTTTGCCTCCATCAAAAAGCTCTTCAGCAAAAAGCGACGTCGTTTCGAGTTTCCCACCAATCTCGAAAGCGAAATCAATATCATCATCATCATCGTTGGTGATCTTCCTAGGCGTGCCTGGAGTCTCTTCCCAATCAAAAGGAACCGTAAGACGGTCGGAGAAGTTTCTTGTTGCGGCCTCTTCAAACTCTCTATAAAACTCATTGAATCTTCTAGGGCTTGTTGGTGCGCTTAAGAAGCAGCCAGATAATTGTCTCGGTGAAGATGGGGCAGTCAAGCTCATCACTTCCATTGTTTCTAGTTTCCTTTGAGTTCGGAGATGGTCTCAAGAGCAATGAGAAGAAGGGAACTAAAAAGGATCATCAAAGGAAGGCGAGAGGAAAGAGAGAGTGCTTTAAACCGTTTTCGCTGACCAAACATATAATATAAAAAACAACTTTTGGCAACATGTGTGAATAATTTGCAAAAAATACCTAATACTATGTCATTAGTTTTTTTACATAATGACTTCTAGTTTTTGTTTGTTGAGCTTTTATTCAAAGGAAACACATACAACAACTAGTCATTTTTAGCCCATTTCTGAAAATATTAAATAAACATTGGTTTATTAAAATTTAGATCTTACTGTCATAGTTTAAAGAAATAAAAAGAGTTTGGTCAGGCTAATAATATTTTTTAACTCAAAAATTTATTTATAGAAAAAACTCTATTACGATATTTTCTCTCTAAATATTAATTTTATTGTTTGATATATCCAACATTCTTCTAGCATTTAATTTTTAAACTATCCAACTAGCTTTTTTTGTATACTCTTCGTAGCTAAAACGATATTATTAGATTGAGTGGTCTATATCAATCTGTTCGAAGTCATATGTTATACAGTTAGACTACTGAATTGAAAGACTTTAAACTATAAAATAAAATATGTGATGAGAATTGGAACCAACTAGATTGATTGTGTTGGAAATATTCCGAAGATAATAATAGTAAACGATGATTAACGTAAATTAATTGGCCGCCTTTTCAGACCGCATGTGTCGAAATAAAGTTGTTTAATGCAAACGATTTGGAACATAATGATAAGTGGTGGTAACCCACTTACATGTTTTGAATTTTCAGTCATTTTCATAGTCGGCATTGACCACATGGTTGTTGGACCATTCGAAGGCATATTTAGACCACGAGGCCAATTTAACCGGTGGTCCTAATAAATAATATCGTTCAAATTAATTCAGTGACCAAACGAGAGGACTTTTGTGTTCTACGTAGAATTGAGTTCACACGATCCATCTAGATACTGGATAAGGAACATTTTGTTTTTGTCGACGGGTAAGATGTATACTACTAGATGATCATCGTGCTCATGCATAAGATAATTTATACATTAATACATTGTATTCTTTTATAATAAACATAGACTAGATTTTAACCCGCGGTATACCGCGGGACGATTTATTTTTTAAAAGTAATATATATTAAAACTTGCAAATTTTATTTTTATAAAATATTTTTATTTTACAGTTTATAATTGTTATTAGGTAACGTTATACCACGAATCCATGAGATAATTGTTAAATTTTTATAAATATTGATTCAAATACATCCACCATATAACCCAATTCCAAAATAAAACCCGTTTTGTAATTTTTTTACCCGTCCCGTGATTTTTTTTTTAAAGTAGTAATTTTAAAAATTTAAGAATTATTTTTTATATATAAAAGTTTTGCAAATTGTATCATTCTCTAATACATTTATATTTTATTGTTTAATTTTATATATAGTAACATTAT
>Ga0041059_1002027_pt1 | contig 15539 bp, 11 predicted proteins | sample AraColnosormetaG_FD_56232 | JGI IMG/M metagenome (GOLD analysis project Ga0041059, IMG submission 56232) | Arabidopsis roots microbial communities from North Carolina, USA - Col MF nosort | ecosystem: Host-associated > Plants > Roots > Unclassified | place: USA: North Carolina | collected...
ATATGCCTAACAAGTCTAATCAAATCCTAACCAACATGTACTTCTCTGCAAGCTTACACAACATTCTAGATTCCATACCTAAGTTCCACAACTATATCCACTAGGCTGTCATCGTTGGGTCTCATCAAATAAGCCAACATTCAAGATCCTTCTAGACTCATTCTTGTACTATACCATGATAAATGGACCATTCTTTATATAATTGGTCAACAATGGAATAAACTCTTAGGAAGCAAATTTGCTCACCAGGGATATCAGTTCCATACTGTTAGCGAAGGTCAAGAAGGACATGTCCAAGAGAGTAGTGAGTTCTGAACATGTTAGCTCCATTGCCAAAGGTCAAAGCACTGAGAAGCTCCCCGATCTAAGTAGCGTCGTTCTTGATTGTTCAATCTCTACTAGCAGATTCAGTCACTCCTTGTGTGATCTGGGATCAAGCATCCACCTCATGCCCAAATCTATTGCTGAGAGGCAAGGCATGACTAGCTACATCTCGACACGGATCACTCTCCTCTACGCAGATCGTTCCAAATGAGTCCATGAAGGTATCCTTGAGGATGTTGTGGTCTTGGCATATAAGGAAGAACCCAAGGATCCTCTTATCCTTGATAGAGCTTTCCTACCTAAACTTGGAGGTAGGATTGATGTGAAGAAGGGAATGATATCTCTCAACATATGCGATGTGGAGATGGAGTTTGGCATGGATGGTTCGGAATCTACATTGCCTATTAGTAACATTGCAATAAACAAGGACAAACCTCCTAAGGCTGCTCCGATTTCAACTCCAGAGCCGACTAAAAAGCTTGTTACAACTCAGTCATAGATGAGAGATGTAGAGAAGCAGTGTCGATCGACACCATACCCCCTGTTGATCGACACCATCGCGTTTCACATTCAGATGCTTCTCCACCTCCTCCACAGCCCACAACTGCTTCAGTTCCCAGTGATATGTACTCCTCTATCTCTTCTCCTACTGTTCCTTCGATTATTTCTTTAGAATTTTTTAAAAGTGTTCACAGGTAACCAAGCATCGAGACTCTCGAGCGCTTGTTTCCTCATTATCTTGCAGGAGTGAGTATCGATCGATACCAACACCAGTGTCGATCGAAACATGCTACTGCACATAGTCGATCTATTTACACACTACCTTGGAAGGCGAGATTGCAATCCGCTAAGCAGCATAAGTCCCTTGTCACTCCATCCACGTCCTGAACTCCACCAAGTCAAGCTATTAACTCTAAAAAATCGCTTAGTGGGAGGCAACCACACACTGGTATGATTTTTCTTTTCCTTTTCTTTAATTTTTGAATTTTTGATTGATTTTTCCAGTTCTTTACGGATTTGAATGCCAGTGGGGACAGTGGTGTTTAAGTCTGGGGAAGTGCCTACTAACTATGCTTTTATTTTTTGATTCTTATTATTTTTTGTTTTTATGTTATTGAGTAATTTTCTTTTTCTAACAAAAAAAAATAAAAAAAAAAGCAAAAGAAAAAAAACATTTTTATTTAGTCTAGTTAGGAATTATGATCTGTATTTTTTAGATTAATGCCTGGTTGATTATTGCTGCAGGTTTGATTCAATCCGACTATTGGAAAATCCAAATGGAAAACTGACAGACTTGAGGATATCCTTGTTTCCAACACAATCCATTAAGGCTGTAGCTAATCTCACTGCTCTTCCTTTTACCTCATCAAAACGGTTAGTATTCATAGAACTTGACTCCTTGTTCATACCTGATATATGAAATCATATAGAATAAGTTCTCTTCCCCTCTTTAGTAAAAAAAAAAAGTGATTGAGATGATTTCCTGTAGTGTATAAAGGGTTAGGAATGTTTCCTTTGATCTTATTATTTTACATTCTAAGGAATGATCAATTCAAAAAGTTGAAAAATATGCGGAGGATGCCTATCCGATGTAGCGAGTACTTCTTTATCTTATCTCTGATAAGAATAAGTCTGGGGGAGAGAAAGAGTAAACAACAAAAAGAGAATGGTCGAGTTATCATGGTATAGTACATGAATAAGTCTAGAAATTTTTTGAATATTAGCTTGCTTGATGAGATCCAGCGATGAAAGCCAGGTGGATATAGTTGTGGAACTTAGGTACGGAATCTAGAATGTTGTGTAAGCTTACGGAGAACTACATGTTAGTTAGGATTTGATTAGACTTTCTAGGCAAATGGATTTAGTTAGAATGATCATGGCAATAGACTAGAGAATGTTGGAAGTTCTTTTGGTTTTAAAACCTCTTCCGCGGGTTAAGCTTTTGTATTTTGCTTGAGGGCAAGTAAAAGCTACGTCTTGGGGAGTTAATATAACCCTATTTTTACTGTTTTTAGTTATGTTTAAGGTATAGGTTTTAGAGTCTTTTTGTTATTTCTAAAGTTTGAGTCTTTTTCAAGTATGCTATGGATTGGGACAAGAATGGAGATAAAGAGACATTTTAGAGCAAAAGATAAAGAAAATAGGCCCAAGGACGAATTCACTTTCAGATCAAGTCAAGAGTGTCAATTGACATACTCTTGGTGTCGATCGATACACCAGTTGCGGCCCAAAAAAGTCTCAGACAGTTCAGAGTTTGAAAATTTGGAATTTTACCCCAGAAGACGTTCCTATTTACATTATTAGTCCCTACAGGTTTTTAGGTTATATATATATAGGTTTAAGGTCATTGTTTAGACCTAAGGATTATCTAAGAAGTTCTAAGCCACCTTACTTGTTCTAGTGCACTTTCATAAAGCTATTCATATCCCTGTTTCCAGAGTTTCATCAGAGATTTTCAATAACAATGAAGAGATATTTTCTAACTCTTTCTCTCTCGATTTTGTTTACGCTTTCTTATTTATACATGTTGTTTGTTTCATCCACCATGTTTGAGTAGTCTGCTTTTTAGGGTTAGGGTTTCTCATTAGGGATTTAGATAATTTAGTGCTAGGATATCTGTATGATTCTTCATCTTTAGTTGTTCTTAATGCTAGTTCTAGAGTAGCTAACTAGAACTTGATCTTAAATAATAGGTATACCCACCAGGTTTATAGGTGTGCAATAAGAATCGGCCTATCTACCTAGGTGAACTTATCAAACTCGTTTAGCATGCATCTCTTAATATAGAGATTCACCAAGCCAACGATGGGGATCTTTAGCCCTAGGCATAGGGAGTAACACGACACATCACCGGTTATTCAATAATTAGGGTTTGAGTTTAAGAACTGTTCCATCACATCCTAACTATTTCTAGATCTACTATCATCTATTTCCTAAGAATATCCGAAACCTAACGTTTTTAGTATCTTGTCTTACAACACCGTAATCTGTTATTTGCTTACTTGCTTTCTTTTTATTTAGTTATTATCTAGTCTTACAACCCCTAACTATTTCTAGATCTACTATCATCTATTTCGATATTTTAGCCTATTGTGTGAACAAAAGAGCTTTATGGAATTTGACCCTTAAGTACTAACGACGATCTCTTATTTGAGGGAGTAAACTTAGGGCTATTTGACCTACATCAGGAGGCATAGTCTTCCATATAAGAATTCAATAGGTCTAGCTTTTGCTTACTCGTATAGAATTAGGTAAAGCCTACCCTATATAATGATCAATCCGGAAAAAGCTTAACCTTTTATTTGATCGTTAAGGAAACATAGCTTACCATATATATATAAAGATCAAATCCTGAGAAGACATAGCTTTTTAACTATTACTAGGTTATGAACCCACGCTACGCATGGGTTTATTTGTATAACTTTTAATAATTTTTTGTGTGATTAGATTTTTTATTGAAAGTTTTGAAAGATATGTTTTTATATGTCTACTTGTTGTTAATATTATAAACTCTTTGAATTTTAAAATTACCATGACAAATAGTTACAATTTAAATACATAACTAAAAATAACTTTAATACAACTTTTACGTTTACAACATTTATCAAATGAACATTTTTTTGGTTCATGACTCTCTCTTTATCTTTAGATGTTTAGGATAACGACGTTTTTTACGTATGAAATAAATTGTTGTATGGAAAATAATTTTGACGACTTTCTCATCTTGGTACCCGCAAATTTACTATTGTTTTTCGTTTATCTTCGCTCCATTAGTTAGTATAGCTCTTCTAAAAATAAGATATTATCTAGAAGTACATTCATAACCTCATCTACACTTTCTTTTAACAACTCATACTTTTCTGACTGTCTTTTCAATATGGATATGAATTTCTGTCTTCACAATTTTTTACAGAGAGTTATCACTCTTCCTATCTTTTTGCAAGCACTCGTTTTATTTGTTTCATTTTTTCTTACAGTGTCTCTTTCCATCCTCTTATGATTTGTCTAAGCAATATGTGTCAAACTTTCTAAAATTTTCACATGCTTCATATTTTTTCTTCGAATATCTCTTCCTTTTCTTGTTAGTATAAGCAATTTTCAAGCTCGTCAAGATGTACTTTGTTTTGTTTTCTGTTATTCAAAGAAAATGTTTTAGCTGCGGAGGATTAGAGATGTGTTGGTGTTTTGGTTGTAAACTGGCGGAAGCTTTGAGATGTGCCTCAGATTCTGGAACCAAAGTGGAATCAAGGAAAAAAGAAATAATGGAACCGGTGAGATTCCGTCGTAGTCCTTGGTATCTAATTTAGTATAGATCAGAGCTGCAATCTTCTTCCAATATGGGCAAAAAAGCATTATAGGTAATTTAATTTCGAAACACATAAAACAAACCTAGTAGCAATTGGTGGACTTAGACAAACCTGAGGCAGACAAATGGAGATTTACACTATAGCGTTGAGGTAGGAGTAGAGACAACAGATTGAGTTAAGGTTTGATTATCTTTCATCTCCAAAGTCTGGTACAAGACCCGATATCGATCAACTACAATATCTTTTAAACCTGGAAAAATATGCATTCCATTGAGATCGATTTGTTGAGAAATAAAAACACATGTACATATGTGTTGGAAAAACTAGAAATCTTAATTCATAGAACTAACTTCTATGACTCATTGATTAACTGTTGATGAAGAGAAGAAGGTGACAAATAGAAAAGTGAGGAAAAAGTGAGGAAGTAACGTGAGGAAGAAAACTAGAAGGAAAAAAAAAGTGGATAATTTTGTCCCATAGATGGACTCTATCAACGGTTGATGATAGACCTTTTGATAATCCTTATGAATTAGGATCAACCAATGAGAGGGTTTCCTTATTTTAATTTTATTTCTGCTAAATTTTGGTTATTTGCTATGCTTTTTATGTCATAAATTGGATATTGGTAGTTTAAGATTTATAAAGTATATTATGAAAATTCTGTTTTTTAGAGTGTTAGGATTATAAATTTATTTAAACTTAATAAATTAATATTAGTAAATATCTTAATAAAATTTTGAGAGTTGCTAAATGGTTACAAAAGCGTCACAAATTGCTGATGTTAGTCACAAATAAATTACATATATGTGGGTATTATTTAGTAAATACTTTGTAACTTCTTCTCTAAATGGTTACAATATGCTACTCTTTTGTAACAAATTTTAATGAGTTACAACACTATTCATATGAATATGCAGCTTAAGAAGCAAACAAAGTGTATGTATAATGTTATAATCACTCAAATGATAATACTAAACAACATCAATCAGTTTAATGAGTATAAACATGAAATATACAAAAAAAAAGCATAAGATCTATTCATAAGATACAACCTATATATATATAAGATACAACATTAGGGTTTAAGTTGATATATCAAGTCATCTATAACCTTTTAGATCTAGAATATAGTAATGGGCCATATAATTGGCATCCACATATTTTACAATATTATTCATAACACTCTCTCTTGGATGACTATTATAAAACTGTGATCTCAAAAGCGCATTGGAGACGATGCTGCCTCGTTAAAAACTTTACCAGAAAAAAACAATGGAAAAAACTTTGGTTAAAAGAAAAAGAGTGCAGCGGGTCTCTACTCCTCCTCATGAGTACATCACTTGAAATCTTCGAGATGCCGTGATCCAATTATGATGAAGTAACTTCTTGAAATATTAGTTGAAGACGCCTTGGTAGTAGGCTCGCCAACTCTTTAATTGAACAATTATGTAGGACATGTACATCACTATTCTTCATTTCATTAGTCTCAGAGGTGACTTGATATGAGTCAAATTATCCTAATGACTACTCTATCAAATAAAGAGGTTGTTATAGCACTTAGGGATCGAATTCCACAAATTTCTCAGATCACACAATAGAGTAATAGTTACGAATTAAGCGAAACACAAAATATTAAGAAAATAAAAGACAAGAAAGCAATAAAAGAGATTGGAGATTCAGATGATTAAAACGTCGGGTTTAGAGAACTTCTCAGAAAATATTTGAATAGTAGATCTAGCAGTAAATTATGAATATTATCGAACCATTCTAGAACTCAAATCACTATTACAGTGTAACTGGTGGTTCGCCGCATTACTCACTATGCTTAATATTATTGATCCCAACTCTCTTGTAAATCCCTAGAACTAAGAAAACATTATAATCAGGTTTGATACTAAGTATTAAAATTAAGTTCAAGTTAATTACTCTACAACTAGCATTAAGAACAATCAAAGATGAAAAATTCCAAATATATTATCATTACAGGGTTTTTGATCTACTAATTTATCTAAATCCCTAATGAGAATCTCTAAACCCAACAAGAGAACTACTCAAACATATTTATTCAATGTTTAAAATAGAAATCATTGGAAGAAACAATAAGAGACTAGAGTTTATAAATATATTCTCTAGAAGGAGCTCCACATGGTTTTGGCTCTCAAAAAACAAAGTAACATAAAGGGTAGAGAAAAGTTATCAAAAGTTATTCAGGGTTAGGTCTAAACGATGACCTTAAAAATCTATATATAAGTTTTTAAAAACGTGTAGATCTTCTTCGAAAATAAGGAAACATTCTGTAGCGAAATTGAATTTCCGTCAGATATTGGTGTCGCTTGACACCTACGCGGATTTTGGTCTGCGGATTGCTTCTACAGCATAAGTTGTCTGTTTTGTTCCAAAATGCTCCATAATCTCCATCCCAAATATGTAAAGACCTGAAAAGACTATAGAAGACTCTTGAAATAACAAAAAGATTCTAAAAATATACCTAGATCACAGCTAAAAGAAGTTAAAATCGAGGTATAACAACTTCCCCAGACTTAGCTTTTGCCTGCCCTCAAGCAAAACACAAAAGCCAAACCTGTAGAAGAGGTTTGAAAACGCAGGAACTCCTAACATTCTCTACCCTATTGCCTTGATCATTCTAACCAAATCCATATGCCTAGCAGGTCTAATCAAATCCTAACCACCATGTAATTCTCCATAGGCCTACACAACATTCTAAATTCTATACCTGAGTTCCACAACTATATCCAACAGGCTTTCATCACAAGGTCTCATCAATCAAGCTAATATTCAAGAACCTTCTAGACTCATTCATGTACTATACCATGATAAATCAACCATTCAATAATTCTTTTGTATTCTTTCTCTCCCAAGACTTATTTTTTTGGAGATTAGACAAAGGAGTACTCGCTTCATTGGATAGGTATTGTAATACCCCTGCCCAGGACTAGGACTAAGTCGAGGAATTTTATAATTTTTGTAAGAAGTTTTTTTTTTAAAAAAGATTTTTTTGTTTGTAAGTAAATATTGTGATTTGAGTTATGATTTCTTACACGTTACGTTGGCTATTTTCCATCGTAAATTTCCCTCGCAATTCGCCTGTTTTCTTGTAGTATATTGTTCTCGCTCTGTCCCAAAACAGCTCCAACTGTAAAATCACTTCCATCACACATTATCTTAAAATGTAAATTCTAGTCCGGAGTTTGAACTATTGGAGCACTCACTAAAGCTTTCTTAATTTGATTCAAAGCAGCATGGCAGTCAGAATTGAAGTCAAACTTCACATCCTTACAAAGCAAAGTTATTAGTGGCCTTGCAATCTTACCGAAATCCTTAACGAATCTTCTATAAAAAATCAAGCATGTCCAAGAAAACTCTTTATTGATTTCACGCTAACTAGTGCATGTAATCTTGTCATAACCTCTATCTTGGCTTTATCAACCTCAATACCAGCACCTGAAATTTTGTGACCAAGAACGATACCTTCCTAAACCATGAAATGACCCTTCTCCCAATCAAGACCCAAATTCTTCTCTTCACATCTAGCTAGAACCTTGCACAGGTTCTCCAAGCATGCTTCAATTGAAGACCAATAAGCAGGAAAGTCATCCATAAAGACTTCCATGAAATCCTCAATCATGTCTATGAAGATCAACATCTGTTGTGATTCTCACTTTCACTCATGTTTTGTGAATTAAAACGAATTAGAAGTTGAGAGAGAAATGCATAAACTCTGTTTTTTCTTAGAATTTTCCATAATTCTTTCAAACACACATACATTCTTATCGCAAAACATAAAGTAAAACACAAGACACTAGCTTCTAACACCTACACGAATACACTATTGTAGGCCGCTCCCACTACAAGCATGCTTACTCTAGATTATAGCTTAGGTTTCCAAAAGCAACTAGATTCAAACCAACTTCTTTCACATGTAACTACTTGTTCTCTCTTTGACTTCTTCAATTTGGTTTAAAAGCAAAATAGGCATTATTCAACAACATCATACATCTCTGAAATGTCGCACGAGCATTGCAAAGACCAAACTGCATTCTGCGATAGGCAAAAGTACCATACGGACACGTGAAAGTGGTCTTTTCCTAGTCATCTTGATGAATCAGTTTCTTAAAGAATCCTGAGTATCCATCAAGAAAGCAATAGTACTTGTGATTAGCTAACCTTTCCATCATTTGATCAATGAATGGTAGAGGAAAATTATCCTTCCTTGTTGCAGCGTTCAGCTTCCTGTAGTCAATACATATCTTGTGGCCGCTAACGGTCCTTGTAGGAATCAACTCGTTCTTGTCATTCATAACCATTGTAACAACTCCTTTCTTAGGAACCACATGCACTAGACTAACCAAATCACTATATGAAATAGGATAGATGATCCGAGCTTCCAACAATTTCATGATCTCCTTTTTAACAACATCCTTCAGATTCAGGTTTAATCTCCTCTGATGCTCTACTGAGAGCTTACACTCATTCTTGAGGTGGATTCTATGCATACACAAGTCGGGAAATATACTTGTAATATCATCAAGAGAATAGCCAAGAGCTTTGCGATACTTACGCAGCTTGCTTAGCAATAAAGTAAGCTCTGCGATGTTTGAAGAAGCATTAACAATGACAAGAAGTGGCTTTAGATCAACTTTAGAAGCCTATTTTTTGCTCCAATCGCCAACTGTTGCTGCTTTAGTAGATGTGCCAATTAACTCCTCTTGAGCAACCAATTGTATTACATGCTCAGTTCTATTTAGCAGTTTACCATACCCGTCGGGAACTTTGTCTATTGAAGGTATAAGAGCATGCTCTAAAGGATCAGCAGGTGTCATCTCCATGAGAAATGCTTCATCTAGAGACGAGATAGTGTCAACATAGAAAGTCTGCACATCGATGGTAGGCTTCTTAAGCACCTTATTCATGCCAAACTACATTTTAAGATCACCAACATTCAAGCCTATTATGCCCTTCCTTACGTCAAAATGGCACCACTTGTGGCTAAGAAAGGTCTTACCAAGATTAGAGGATCTTTAGGTTCTTTCTCATAAGATAAAACCACAAAATCTGTAGGAATCATGCTATTACCGACTTGTACAGGGACATCGCATAGGATACCATCGGGTATACGGACAGATCGATCAGCAAGAACAACAGTGATTTGCGTTGGCTCACAATCTGTCAAACCAAGGCATAGCGCAACTGATCGCGGCATCAAATTGACAATCGAACCAAGATTACACAAGCATCGCGCAAAACTCTCGTTAAGAATACTACAATTGAGAACAAAGCTACCTAGATCTGGAAGTTTGTGTGGAATCTTATTCTGAATAATGTCGCTAATCTGCGTAGAAATCGTCATCACACCTGGCTCAGTATTCAAATCCTTAGTAACCATCCTCTTCACATACTGTCTAACCGTAGGTGAAGACTTCACAACATCTATAAGTGGCATCTCTACAATCAGCTTATCCATCATAGCTTTGCATCTAGCATTATCTGGCTCTTTTTTGGACTTTGGAGAATTCGCTGTTTGGAGAAGAAACCTTGGGTTTGGCTGCCTACTGAAATCGGGTTTTGGAGAATTCGCAAGTCTAGACTGGGTTGGTGTTGATGGACACACTGTTGGTGTCGGTCGACGCTGTCGATTTCTATAGTGTCTGCGTTGGCTGGTGTTGATGGACACTCAATAGTGTCGGTCGACACTCGTATCTGGTCTACAAAAACTACATTTTCATTGTCTTCCAAAATGATGATTTTGGATGTAGAAAGCTTGCTTTGAAGCACTAGATTTAGCTGTTTTCCACTTTGTAACTGAATAGCACTAACATCTTCTATATCCATACTCAATCACTCTATTTAATTGTTCAATATTTGAATCTTCCCATTCAAATCTTCCGATAATGCAACCATTTTGTGATCAAAATCTGTAGTTTGCTTCTCTTGACCTTTGAGAATCTGTTTGAGCATCAATTCAGTCGTCTTAGTGGTCTCGTGTGGAGGGTGGGCTAGGGTTGAAGAAAGTTGAAATGAAGCTTGTAGATTGCTGAAACGGTGTCTTAGATGAAGATATCTGAATGTAGCTCATGTATCCCTTTTGATCCATCTTCACTGAAGTGGCCAAACTGTCAACCTGTGCAGCATACTGAACCTGTAAATTACCAAGAAGAAAACCAACTTTGATGACTCTTGCTGACTACAACTTTGGTAAGAAACACAATCTACCTTAATACTCGAAACCGAGTCTTCAAGTCGCTCAATATGATCCATCGGGTGTTCTTGTGCTAGACCTTGGAAAGGGTGCATACTCACAAGCGTAAAGAATACATGTTTTATCTCGAAATCGCGTCTTTCATATGTAGGTGGTCGGATTGCAGACTGATTGGAATAGAAGAGATCTAGTATGTTGTAGTCAGCAAGAGTCATCCGACGACCATCTGCACTGATTTCCCGTTGGTGTCGATCGACACCCTCGGCGGTTTCTGATCTCACGTTTCCCTGTTTATCTATTTTCTGACCCTTTTCGTTGTATGCCTGACTAGCTCTATCGCGTTACACTCCAGCAGCATTAGGTATTACTATCAGCATCTTGTAGTTGTGTTTGAATTCCTTAAACTCCTGAAACACAAGAAGAAGAAGAAATAAAAACGCATGAGTAACAAAAGAAAAAAAAAAGTTTAGATTAAATTCTAAAATGTGATATGAGTCTAATTACCCTAATGACTACTCTCACAAATAAAGAGGTTGTTATAGCACTTGGAGATCGAATTCCACAAAGCTCTCAGATCACACAATAGACTAACAGTTTCGAATTAAGCTAAACACAAAATATTAAGAAAATAAAAGACAAGAAAGCAACAAAAGAGATTGTAGATTCAATTGATTAAAATATCATGTTTAGGGAAATTCTCAAGAAATATCTTAGTAGTAAATCTAGAAGTAAATTAGGATTATTCTCGAACAATTCTAGATTTTAAATCACTACTACAGTGTAACCGGTGGTTTGCCTCATTATTCACTATGTTTAATAGTATTGATCCCAACTCTATTATAATCAGGTTTGATAAGTTCACATAAGTACCTAAATCGATGCTAGTCCGCATCTAAATACTATGCTCATGTAAGATAGCTCTGGTAATAGATGCCATTTTGAATACTACTTCTTAACCTAAAATCAAGTTCTAGTTAATTCATCTAGAACTAGCATTAAGAACAATCAAAGATGAAGAATTCTAAATATATTATCCTAACATGGTTTTCGATCTACTAATTCATCTAAATCCCAAATGAGAATCCCTAAATCCAACAAAAGAACTACTCAGACATGATTATCAAAGAACAAAACATGATTAAAGTAGAAATCAAAGTAAGAAACAATAAGAGAATAGAGTTTAGAAAGATTTTCTGTAGAAGGAGCTCCACAGGTTTTTGGCTCTCAAGAACAAAGTAAAATTAAGGGTAAAGAAAAGTAATTAAAAGTTATTCAGGGTTAGGTCTAAACAAAGACCTTAAAAATCTATATATAAGTTCCTAAAAACGTGAGGGACTTCTTCTGGGGCAAATTTAAAAATCTTCAAAACTTCAATAAGTTGCAAAATTAAATTACCGTCATATATTGGTGTCGCTCGACACTAAGGTTGGTGTCGATCAACACCTACGCGGATTTTGGTGTGCGGATTGCTTCTGTAGTATAAGTTGTCTGTTTTGCTATTGAATGCTCCATAATCTCCAAATGCATCCCAAATATGTAAAGACCTGAAGAAAACTGTAGAAGACTAGAAATAACAAAAATTCTCTAAAATCTATACCTAGATCAGAGCTAAAAGCAGTGAAAATTGAGGTATATCATGACTCATCTTGATCATTATCTTTACTTACCAGAATCTCATCAATGTATGGCAAAGACTTTGAATAATAATGGTCTTTCATCATCAGAATCACAATATTTCTCTTTATGTGTCTATCATTCGTATATTATTTGTTGTCTCGTTAAAAACTTTTCATGAAAAAACTCAATGGGATAAAATCATGATAAGGGGAAAAGAGTACAACTATGCACATAACCATATTTCTCTCCCTAAAATCATTATCTTCAAGATATGCATTCTTATCATATATATCATATTTTAAGAAATCTTTATATTCTTAAACTTAGTAAACATACTCGTATGATTGTCATATAACCTATCAAGTCACTTAACTTCTAGTCCATAACATCTCTTTTAGATAGTAAATTATTTCTTTGTCTACTTAGACTTTATGTCTAAATTTTTTTTACATATGATCTTCAAACATTAATTTTATACATAGGAGTAATTCATGCTCTCCATATAAAACTTACTATTTTAGCTTTCCTCCTTATTATGGTTTTTCTGGACCAAATATAAGTGAGAATTTTCCATGGAAAATTCTATAAGGATATTTGAAATAAGATCTCTTATGCTGGATTTCCAATTTGTAATTCCGAGAAATTTCATGAAGACTCGGATTATCCAACAATCTGATTTCTACATTTTCCTAAAGAATGATCTCATCTGAAATTCTTTCGTCTGATATTTTACTATATATGAAATCTCTACATGAGACTCGATAATATTGAAGTCATCAACATATTTTGCACGTATTGTTGTAGCTTTCTTTAACAAGTATCAAGTAAGGTGATTATCATATATTCGCCCGATGTTTGAATTCATAACAACATCAATTTATTTTCATACATATAGTCTCTTGTTCTTGAGAACTAGTATTTGTTGTTTCTGGCAATATAATCCTTTAATACAGCTTCTAACAGTTTAAGCTTTAAATCTTCTAGAGTGCTTTTATAAATTTAAATCATTGTATGACTAATACAAGTCTTCTCTTATTCTCAAACACATAGATGATCTAAATGGTTGCATCCACCACAAGAGAGTATATCTCTTTGTAATCAATTTCAAGTCTTTGTAAGAATCATTGTTACTAAACATAACTTGTATCTCATACAAATCCACTTACATCTCATAATGATCAACTTACATCTCATTTAGTTTTTACACCTTCAAGTGTACGGACCAATAGTCCAAATACTTTTTCTTCAAGATATTTCTATAACTTATTTCCTTGATTGACCAATAATTACTGTCTATATATACTTTTCAATAAATCTTTCTATCAACTGTGGTTTATGATCCTCGATTTTCCTTTATAACATTATCAACTGCTTCACTACATGCAAAATGAATTATGACGTTAGTTTGCTTTTGGTTCCATTCTATTCTAGACATGACTCAACTTGTTGAGATTTGGTTTCATTATCATTCTCAAGTACCTGAATGTATTTCTTATACATGTATAACTCTCTTCTAGAGATATTTCATAATTCATTGTTTCCTCGGTGCCATATTAATTTATGCTCCTTGTTCTTTTCTTTTCTTTTTTGAGGCTGCTTATATTTTGGAACCAAGTCTCTCACGCTTCACGTGATCTTTAGAATTACTAGCATTTGATTATATCCTTCTAGGAAATTACTTTTAATTGGAGCACATCTTGTATATGTGACTTTGTCACTCAAGATCAATAAATGCTTCTTGCATGAATTATCTTTTTACTTGTTGCACATTCTTTAGTATGAGGATCAAGATAAAATTTTCCAATATATTTCTTTACCAGCTGTTTATTTTTACCCCCTAATGTTGGAAAGACTGAGTCACTGAAATAACAGTCTTCATTTTGAGCCTTAAATCATTTCGTTATTGATAGCTCAAGATAATCAATCATCGAGAGAGATTCACATTCTTTCAAATTTCATTTTATATCACTCTGGTGGAGCAACTCAATATGTATAACACAATTAGATAGAAAATATCTGGTTCCTGACCTAAACCAATTGTAAAGGAGAGAACTCATTCTTTATTGTTGGCCTGATGCGAATAATTTGACATAGAATAGTCATTTACTTATGGCATGATTTCACCACCATTATCAATTAACCAAATACACTTACAAACTACATGTTGCAAGTTTATAACAAAATTATATAGTTGATGATCAGTCAACAATATCTCCTCATATATGTACCAGTAAATTAACACGATCCAAATTCATGCAGTCAGTGAAAGCCATATAATCAGCTTGCTTTATGAAGCAGCAACACATAAGAAATCATTAGGAAAAATCTTCTAGATCTCTAATCAATGTTTCCATAAATTTATAATTATTCCTTCGCATCACTACTAACCGGAATGGCTTAACCGATCATGCCAAACAGTGAGGTTTTCAATAAAGATTTGGCTTACTATACACAATTATATTTTATTAAAGTAATCTTTATATAGTAGAATCATATATAGAACGCATGTAATTCCTCTAAATATATTAAAGCATTAGATAATACTTATGAGTTAATGGGATTTAACATTTCTTTTAGTTGTTGTCTAAACATGATTTATCCCAAAATCTCATAGAAAGATTCATCAATCTTAATTTTTTTGTGGACATAATCTTCTGGATGCTTCTCTTATTATGGTATATGGGATTCCTTAACTCTCTCCCTCGAGATGATAACAGTAAGTTTATCGATTTCGAATTGAATCCCATTTAGACTCAATAACATATCCTACTTGAGTCATATATTATATATTTGTGACTTACGAGTATATAATATACATAAATATTTCAATAATATTCTGACAAATAATGACAACTATGTACTCTTATGGAGCATTCTATAAGTTTCATACTACTTTGTATTACGCTTTTCTTTTCTTTGTCATTATCATGCCATTGATCTATATTTTTAATTAATTATTCGATTCTCAAATAGAAGACATTATGTGCCAAATTTGTGATCGTGAAATTTCTATCAATCAGATAAATATATATATATATATATATATATATATATATATATATNTTTATAAGACA
>Ga0041059_1002028_pt1 | contig 15536 bp, 14 predicted proteins | sample AraColnosormetaG_FD_56232 | JGI IMG/M metagenome (GOLD analysis project Ga0041059, IMG submission 56232) | Arabidopsis roots microbial communities from North Carolina, USA - Col MF nosort | ecosystem: Host-associated > Plants > Roots > Unclassified | place: USA: North Carolina | collected...
TTTTTTTTTTTTTTTTTTTTTTTTTTTCTTTTTTGCTTCATTTAGAGTTTTCCTTTCTGATTAAAATTTAGGTGGTTAAAAAAAAGAGGACAAAGTTAGAGGTTAAACTTTCTCGTTGATTCTCAATTTTTCTTTCGTATATATATTCTCCTAAGAGTCGAAGATGGTTTGATCTGGAACGAGTGCATCGTCATCATTGCTAGGGTTTGGTTTTTGCCTTCTTGCTTGCGAAATTGATACCGAAGATGCTTTTAACCTTTTTAAATCTTACTCTATTATCGGCAACAAAAACCACTGAGGCAAACTTTTGAGATTTTGAAGGATTCGTTTACAATGGATAGGATCAGTTTGTTGCCAGATGATGTAGTTTTTAAGATATTGTCATTCGTTCCAACCAAAGTTGTTGTATCCACTAACCTTTTGTCCAAGCGATGGCGTTATCTCTGGAAGCATGTGCCAAAGCTTGATTATCGTGATCCATCTCTTGTTGACACTGAGCATTGGAGAGCTTCACGATTTGTTGACAAGTTTTTGCTACTTCACGAAGCTCCAGTCTTGGAAACTCTGCATCTCTCACTTAGTCGAAATTGTCCTCCTTCAGATATTGAAACATGGATTAGTGTTGCGATTTCTCGTCGAGTGCGCAATCTTCATATTTACCGGTACATACCCAGTACAGGGCCCATACGGTTGCCTAGGAGCCTGTATACATGTGAAACCCTTGTGTCCTTATACCTCCTACTAGATTTCACTGTGGATGATGCTCCTTTCATGTTTTGTTTCCGGTCACTCAAGGTTCTGGTCCTTTTATTTGCGAAATTCTCAAGTGATGAGATTGTTAATAGACTTTTATCCGGTTGCCCTGTCCTTGAAGGACTGATATTGATTCGTCGAAATGACAACGTGAAAAATTTCACAATCGCGGCTCCTTCATTGCAGAGATTAATAGCCATAGACTGTCGCTCTCAAGTTCCTGGAGATGATGTTGGGTTTGTGATCAAAGCTCCGTCTTTAAAGTCGTTGACGTTGTTGAACTTTTCTCCCCATAGTGGGTTCCGTTCTTTAGTAAAAATGCCAGACCTCGTGAAGGCTTCTATCAAGGTTCGACATGGTGATTCTAAGATGTTTATGGGTTGTCTTACCTCAACCAAACGCCTTGCCTTATGTCTACAACCACCACTGGTAAGGTCTATGAGATTTTGTGACTATATATATTCTATTTTTGATTTCATTATAATTTCTATAACTTATGATGCCATTTGCAGGATTCATGTCCTATAGGCGTCTTCAATCAGCTAGTGTCTCTAAGTCTTTGTACATGCTCTTTAGGTTGGTGTCGTCTTATACTCAACCATACACCTAAACTCCGAGTTCTCAGATTCGAACAAAGACAAGCAAAATTTTATCAATTGCTAGATCCTCTTAAGAGATGTTGCAGCAGTTCCGTAGATGTTCAAACTCAATGGGAGCAGCCGAGTTCTGTTCCTAAGTGTTTGATTTCGAGTCTTGAAACTGTTGAGTGGATTGATTACAAAGGAAGAGAAGTAGAGAAAAAAGTGGTGATGTATTTGCTAGAAAACTCTCGACAGCTTAAGACAATGGCTATTAGATCCCTGAAATCGACCAATGATAACGAGAAACTCAAGATGCTGCAAGAGCTATCGTCCATACACAGGATTTGTACTAAATGTGGGCTTTCCTTCACCTGAAGTTTCCATCGATCATATCTCAGAGGTATAGAAATAGTCGTTTTCATTGTTGGAGCATCGTTGGTACTTAATTATGTTGCTTTGATAACTTTATATAAGTTATAATATGATCGAAGTGATTCACATTACTTCTCACTACTGTTTTTTCTTAATCATGAGAAAGCATGCTTGTTTTCAGAATTGAGATGAATATATAATACATTCGTGTTTTGACGATTCCCTCTGTAATAAGTTAAATATAGTTAGGGAGATTTTGACTTTTAGATGAATAAAAGGTTTCTCAAATAATTTGGGTATTAGTTTTTTAACACTTTTTAAAAGTAGAGATTTATGTTGAACCATTTCCTCTGGGATTAATAGACACGGAACGGAATCTCAATTCAGAATTACGGTTAGTTTTACCTGTTGAACAATGATTACGAGCAGAGTAAATCGGGTAGCTACAGAGAAAAAAAATCATATAAATGTTTGAATCCCCTTCTTTGAAATCATTAAAGATTTTCTATCCAAAATTCTAATAAAATCATCACAGAAAAATTATCTTTAAAAAAAGATGTTTGCAAATTATCCAAAAAATCTTGATATATTAATTAGAGAGATTTTACAAAACTTGATGGGAAATGTTTCTTAAATATTTACTAATACAGTATTTGTAGGTGCATGATTTTTCCCTATTTATTATAATGGTAAACTTATTATTACTTCTAGCTTAATTAGTTCTTATTTCTTAACAAATGTGCATAAAGTACATTAAAATGCAAATATATAAAATCTATATATAATTATATAAAAGATCTAAATAAAAATATTGCTTGAGTTTTGTCCCTTTTTTACAAGATTTACCCGATCACACATAGAGTTTTCATTAATACTGTTTTACCAATAAAGATGTGAAACTAGCTATATAACAAAACTAGGGTTTCGACCCATTCAGAGGAGCGTTCTTGGCAGTAACAGATACTGTATATAACAAAAAGGTTAGTACGAACTTTCTCTTTGCACTTTATTTTTTCTAGGTCATCGTAATATCAAGGCGAAACCTGATATATATGATTACGGTTCTTTGCTTTTTCTTCTTCTGATATCAATGTCTATGTCATTTTGAGGTTCTCCTAGGTTTTCTATGTCTTCCAAATTCCAATAGAAGAACCAAAGGTTGTTTCAACATGAGAAATATCAGTGATTTGCCTAACGATTTGCTGGTGAAGATTTTGTCATTAATTCCGATAAAAGTTGCTGCGTCTACAAGTCTTTTGTCCAAACGATGGGGTTCTGTTTGGAAATTGATTCCGACGCTTGACTATGACGGTACATATAGTGCTGCAGCTTTAGAGTTTTTCGGAAAGTTTCACACCCTTGTGGCTTTACGCTTTATGAAATTGACCATTGAGGATGTTCATTCGACAACTTGTTTCCGGTCCGTCAAGAATTTATCTCTTCTAGATGTAAAGTTCTCAAGCGATAAAACCGTTGAGAGGCTTTTGTCTTGTTTCCCTATTCTTGAAACATTGGTTGTGCACCGATGGGGCGCTGACAATGTGAAGACTTTCGCAATTTGTGTGCCATCGTTGCAGAGCTTAAACATCCGCTACACAGTAGGGGGTTATCACAATCCAAAAACTGATCATGGATTTGTGATCAATGCTCCTTCTTTAAAGCATTTAGATATTGTTGATCATTTTAGTGGGTTTTGCTCATTAGTGAATATGCCCGAGCAATTGGATGCAGAAATCCACCTTAGACATATTGATTCTGAGAAGCTTCTGGAAAGTCTTACCTCGTCTAAAAAACTTTCCTTGTGTTTAAAACCACAAACGGTAAAGTCTCTATGTTTCTCGTGTTTAAGATTCTTTTGCGTTTATTATATTTAGTTTCGGCTGATGATGCTGTCACTTTTGCAGGGTTCATATCCGGGAGGAGACTTTGACCAGCTCGTGTGTCTAGAGCTATGTGTTATGTGCTCCTTAGATTGGTTGAATCTTATCCTCAGACGTTCACCTAAACTCCGATCTCTCAAACTCTACCAATCAGTAAGTTTTGATCCAAAACTAGATGATGTTGTTGCATCTTCAGTATATTAAATTGCAACTCTTTGTCATGAACTGTTTGATCTCAGAGAGAGAGAAACTGGAGCTGCAGGAATTCCAAACATGTCCGTACTAAATGGGAGCAACCCAATTCTGTTCCTGAATGCTTACTTGTGAGTCTCGAAACTGTTAAGTGGATTTTGTACAAAGGGACACAAGAAGAGAAGGATGTGGTGAAGTATTTGTTAAAGAATGGAAACTTCATAAAGACTATGAGTATTCGATTCTCATCAGTAGTCACGTTGGAAGAGAGAATCCACATACCAATGGAGTTTGAGTTCATGGGAAGGATTAATTCCAGCAGATGTCAGCTTTCATTCTCAAAGCTATAAGATTGTAATGTTTTGATTTTATTTGAACATGTTTTTTCCCTCTTTTAAGTTTCCAGTCTTGTTTCTTCTGTTTTGTCTCAAAGCTTATAGTTTTACCCAAATTATTGACATTGAGAGCCAAGATTTGAGTAGCATAAGTAGTTACTGTTTGATAAAAAAATTATATTCGTTTCTTCTCATATTAAATTGCCAATCTTATGATAACTTCTCTTCTCTCTTAAAGTTTTTTTTACATTGGATGTGATCTAAGGGTAAATAGTGGTGTTTTTGTTATTAAATAAGGGTAAATGTGAATCAATCTATTTCATAACAAAAATCAAACTGATTTATTATTTCAATAACCAAATTAAACCAAAAATACCAAAATTTTAATTACAATGTATAATAAATGATTTATTCCTAAATTCTAACAACTCTACATTTTTAAAATCTAGTAATCTTGCTCTCTCTCTCTCTCTTTTTTTGTTGGATAAATTTTGGTTTGATTTCTTGCTTCAAAAATATTGTTCCAAAATCAAACCGGCTTTTAGTTGAACCGAAACCAAACATAATTAAACACCTCTGCATAACCGAATTCTCTTTACTTCTTCGCTCACAACTTCACAGAGAGAGAGATATAGCGAAAACCTACAAATTTCGTCACGGAAGCAACAATTTGGCTATAAAAATCGTAAGTTTCTTCTAATTTCTTCATGGGTTTTTCAATCAATCTTTTTATTCGCCAAAAATTTCCCCTATTCTATGAATTCTTAACGTCTAGCTAGGTAAATTGATTAAAACCCAAAAGCGAACGGAACCAGTTTCTTTGTGATTCTAAGTCTAATCTGTTCTAAAATCGTTCCTTTCTCTGTTCTTGAACTTGTATACGCTGTATCACATGGCTAATTTTTGTGGGTTTCTTCTTCCTGCAGATCCAATGTTTGCTTATGGTTATTTTCATTTATTTTGCAGGAATCAGAACCATTTGTGAAAGAATTGTGTAACCTAAATGGTTAGTTATAGAGATAGGCTTAGTCAGTTACCAGATGATTTCCTTTTACAGATATTATCATGGCTTCCAACAAAAGATGTTTTAGTGACGAGTCTTTTGTCAAAACGATGGCGGTTTCTTTGGACATTAGTCCCTAGGCTCAACTATGATCTAAGGCTTCATGATAATACATGTCCAAGGTTTTCACAGTTTGTAGATAGGTCTTTGTTGCTGCACAAGGCTCCGACTTTGGAGAGTTTGAATATCAAGATTGGTTCGATATGTTTTACTGCAGAGAAAGATGTTGGTGTATGGGTTAGAATAGGTGTAGACCGCTTTGTGCGTGAACTGAGTGTTAGTTATTGTTCTGGTGAAGAGCCTATTAGATTGCCTAAGTGTTTGTTTACTTGTTCAACGCTTGCGGTTCTGAAACTCGAAAACATAACTCTTGAAGATGCTTCTTGTTATGTTTGCTTCCAGTCGCTCAAGACTTTGCACCTTTTAGATGTGAAGTATTTAGATGACCAGTCACTTCCTAGGATTATATCTAGCTGTTCTAGTCTTGAAGATTTGGTTGTGCAAAGATGCCCTGGTGACAATGTTAAAGTCGTTACTGTGACTGCGCCTAGTTTAAAAACGTTATCTTTGCATAAATCGTCTCAAGCTTTTGAAGGAGATGATGATGGGTTCTTGATAGATACTCCTAAACTGAAGCGTGTAGACATTGAAGACTATTGGGGTGGATTTTGTTACATTGAGAACATGCCTGAGGTGGTGGAGGCAAATGTCGATGTTATTTATAAAAATACGGAGAAACTTCTGGGATCTATCACCTCTGTCAAGCGCCTTGCGCTATGTCTGATCACTTCAGATGTAATCTCTCTTTCTATTACCTGAACAAGAAAAAAATGACGGTTTCTTGTGATTTGATTTTGGTTACTTGATGTTCTTAAATGCAGGCTGCTTATCCCGCTGGTACTATCTTCTCTCAGCTTGTTCATCTAGAACTATGCACATGTGCGCCACGATGGTGGGATTTACTTACCAGACTGATTGAAGATTCACCTAAACTACGAGTTCTTAAACTCCGCCAGGTACATCAATACAAACCTACTTTCTGTTATTCTGTTAGTTTCTTGTTTGTTTTCAGTTTTGATTGCACAGAGAGAGCATTGGAGTTCTTATAGCTCTTTACCCAATTTTGATCACAGAAACATATTCGACGTGCCCCTAGTCCCCGTGCTAGTTGGAAGCAACCTGCTCTTCCCAAGTGTTTGTTATTTCATCTTGAGACCTTCAAGTGGGAACTATATGAAGGATCACAAAAGCAGAAAGAAGTAGCGACATTTATCTTAAAACACGCTATTCGATTGAAGACAGCTATTATCTCTCCAAAACCCACCAGTACTCTGCTAGAGAAACATGAAATGCTCAAGGATTTGTCATCCTCACCGCGTGGTTCCAGTACATGTGAGCTCTTGTTCGACTGAGAGAAGGAAGAAGAAATGAACTTAACTTGTCCTGAGAGATCTTTTTAGTACATGTTTAGTTAACATCTTGTGGGTTGTTTTCTCTATTGATCTAAAAGTTAGAACCTCATCTGCATTTGGTTTATTCTCATGTGCTTCTTATATTAATACAGAACAAGAGCATATTATTAAATGACAAAATTTCACTTGTCGGAGAACTCAAAGTTAAGAAACACATTTAATAATATGCTCTTGAGACAAAACTTCACTGATATTTAATAATATTTTACACAGTTGCAATGACATGTGAAATATTACGAAACCACAAGCCTTATCAAGCTTCAGACCTACTTCGGAGCCTAAGTAAGTATAGGGTTTTTTTTCCTCCTTTTCTTACGTTCCTAGGGTTTTTAACAAATTGAAGAATTCTAGGGCTTTGTTTTATTCCTCTCTATTTGTTATTCTCTGCCTCTGCCTTTGGTTGATGTTGCTCTTCTGTGTGGGTAAGACAAAACTTAATTAAACTACGGTGAAGGTTTTTGTTTGAGAGGTATGGACAAGATTACTGGATTTTCTGATGATGAATTGCTAGTGAAGATTTTATCGTTTCTTCCAACAAAAGCTGCTGTAACAACAAGTATTTTGTCGAAGCAGTGGAAGTTTCTTTGGATGCGGCTACCAAAACTTGAGTACCACGATGACATTAAAATTTATATTCTCTATATGCGGGGTGGGAGTAGAAGTAGAACCGATTCTATTCTGTTAGAAAAAAGCCAGAGGATGTGGCGTTTTATTGATAAGAATCTGCCATTACATAGCTCTCCCGTAATAGAGAGTTTGCGACTTACGATATACAACGAACTATTTCAACCTGAAAGTATTAATTTGTGGGTTGAAATTGCAGTTTCTCGTTGTGTTAAGGAGCTAAGCGTTAGATTTTCTCCTTTCAAGGGAAAACGTGATGCATTACTGCCGACTACCTTGTATACTTGCAAATCACTCGTGACATTGAAACTAAGAGAAAACATTCTCGTGGATGTTCCTCATGTTTTTTGCCTCCCATCCTTGAAAACTTTGCACCTTTCACATGTGACATACGCAGATGAAGAATCTCTTCAACGGCTTTTGTCTAATTGCTTTGTTTTGGAAGATCTGGTTGTGGAACGACGTGTAGGTGACAATGTCAGAAATTTCGCTGTTATCATCCCGTCATTGCTTAGTTTATCCTTTGAGATTTTGGGTCAATGTTCTTCGGAAGAGTATGTGATACATACTCCTTCTTTGAAGTATTTCAAAGCTAGAGATTTTGGTGAGTGTTCCACATGTTTGATATTGAACATGCCTAAGCTGGAGGAGGTATTTGTTTCCACTGCTGGTCACAATATCAAGAAGCTTCTTGAATCTGTCACATATGTCAAGCGTCTTTCATTGTTCATACCAGACAACAATGCAGAGGTGATTTGAATAATCTTCAATCTCACTATATCTCTTAGATTACTAAATCGTCCTTTGTTCAGGCTTTCACTGCTCTATATGGTGATGTGATTGTCTTCAATCAGCTTGAACATCTGACGTTTATCATCTGGGAAGCATATTGTTCCAAGTTACTTTACTGGTTGCTCATAGCTTCTCCCAAACTTCGAAACTTGGAGTTCAATGTAAGTTTCTTCGATAGAGTAACATTAATTCAATGTATCATGCCCTTCTCATCTAACTCTTATATTTTAATCCAAGGATCAATTCTCAAGTGATGGTATGGATACACTGGTTTTCTGGGAGCAAATGATTACTAGTGTTCCTCAATGTTTGTTGTCGAGTCTCCAAACTTTCAAGTGGTTAGGTAACGGTGATTCCATAGAAGGGAAAGATCTGGCGACATTTATTTTGAGAAACTCTTGCCAGTTAAAGACTGCAACAATTTCGATCGGACAAGGACAAAACAAGCTTGAGATAGAGAAGGAGGTGAAATGTTGTTTACGTGGTTCACCCACATGCGACCTCAAAATTCAGTTGATGATTTAAATCACTAGGTTTGAAAGAGATATATATCTTAAAGACTGTAACAATCTTGCAAATGACATCTTAGGATTTGATCTATTAAAGCTTTTTGTTTTTTTATGAATAAATCTATTAAAGCTTTTGTTGCATCAGAATATGGACAAGATCAGTGGGATTTCCGATGATGTATTGCTAGTAAAGATTCTATCGTTTCGTCCAACGAAAGTTGCTGTAAGCACAAGTGTTTTGTCTAAGCAATGGAAGTATCTTCGGAAGCGGGTGCTAAAACTTGAGTACGATGATACTGAGTGTAAAACTAAACCGTCTAAATCATCACATAAGAGGTTCCGGTGTTTCGTTAAAAGATTTTGCAAATAGATAGAGAGTCCAACTTAGAAAGCTTGTCTCTCAAGTTTAGTACTGCACCGTTTCAATGTGACTTTTGTGACGAGTCTAGAAACTTTCAAGTGGATAGGGTATGAATGAAGTTATGAAGATAAGAAGAAATAGAGGTGGTTGCATATATCCTAAACAACAGGATACTTTTAATATTTTTTTATTTTACATTAATGCAATTTTATAGTTATAAAATATAAAATATTATTAGTACGAAAATATAAGATATGCTAGCTATAAAAAACTGGAAAAGAAAAGTTTGAAATTGATTGACATCCAAGAATTAAATCAAAGCTATCTAAATATTAGTATTTCTATTTTTTTTAGATATAGTATTTATTATATTATAAATTAAAATATTAGTATAATTTTGAAAGTTTTCATTTTACGTTCTCAATAAAAAGTAAATTAAAACGTAAAAAATGATGAGGGGTCAGGGTTTTATTAGGTTGGTTAATATATTGTTAATAACTACTTAATTATCTGTCAAAATATTATTGGTTGAATTAGGTTTTATTGTATTTCTTCTGAATTTCTTTAAGTATCTAATTTACACATTGCTTAGGCAGCCGTCAAAAGTAACACATATATATAGTTTGAAAATATAGTTTGCGTTTATATTACTGCGACGAACTGCAAAACCTTCTGGAGAAGTAACAACGAAAGGTGAAATCAATTTCTTTGATTATCAGATGAATTTGTTTCATAAACCATATCGCCAAAACTTACACTTCCAGCTCTGCTAGGGTTTGCGCTTGATTCAATTTAACCTAGTTTTTTTCCTGTTTCTTTACACACAAGTCGCAAATATCTTGATTCGATTTATAATTCAATCCGAAAATATTGTTCCCCTGGTTAATTTATAATTTCGATTATGAATCTCATTCGCTTTCTCCTCGTGTTTCAAGGTAAAATTCAGATGAACGAATCAAGAAAAAAATTGAATTGTCAGAGTCGTCAATTCAATGTGGACAAGATCAGTGATCTTCCTGAAGATCTACTCGTACACATATTGTCTTTACTTCCGACGACAAACGATATTGTTGCCACAAGTGGTGTATCGAAACGATGGGAATCTCTGTGGACGAAGGTACATAAACTTAGGTTCAACGATAGAATCTACGACGGTAAAAGGTACGATAGTTTCCTTCACTTTGTTGAGAAATCTTTGATATTACATAAGGCTCCTACTTTAGTAAGCCTCAGACTTAGCGTCGGTCCAAAATGTACCGCTGATGATATCGGATTGTGGATTAAACTCGCGCTGGACCGCAACATCTGCGAGCTAATAATCAAACATTATCCCGATCACGGACACATCAGGTTATCTAGGAGACTATGCGACAGCAAAACCCTAGTTTCCTTAAAACTCAAGAACGCAATTCTTGGAGCTATTTGGCTCCCAACATGTTTCATTTCACTCAAAACGCTTCACCTTCGATATGTGAAGTATTCCGGGGATGAATCTGTTCGTACTCTCATATCAAGCTGTCCTTCACTTCGAAATCTTGTTGTGAAACGACACAATGAAGACAACGTCAAGAGATTTGCTATTATTGTGCGTTACTTACAGAGCTTGACGGTTTATTTATCACCTCTACATGGTGTAGCAGATTCAGATGCATATGTGATAAATACACCTAATTTGAAGTACTTAAACATTAAGGATCATTACACTGATCTATGCTCTTTTGAAGATATGCCTTACCTAGACGAGGCTAATCTCGACGTTGCCTTCACCCATACTGAGAATTTTTTTGAATCTCTTACCTCTGTCAAGAAACTTTCCTTATGCTTGAAGAAATCAAATGTGAGTCTAGTAACTTAAACCCTATCATTGTTTTTAAAACAAATTCTCATGTACTTAGAAAAGTTTGTGTGTCATGTGCAGGCTCAGTATCCTGAGGGTATTATCTTCTCTCAGCTTGATCATTTGGAGCTATGTACATGTGATGATTCAAAGTGGTTGAATATACTCGCAATGTTGCTTCCAGATTCTCCTAAACTTCGAGTTCTCAAGCTTAACGATAAGGTAATTAGTTTTCCAGTTCATGGCTCATCACTTGATCTGTAGTTTTTTTTACTTGATGATCTAACTACCGACCATGTTTTATGATCTTTTTTTCTCAGAACCATGATTTCGTTGACAAGTACTGCTCTTGTACTTGGAACCAGCAACCAAGTTATGTTCCGGAATGTTTGACTAAAAGTCTTGAAATTTTCGAGTGGCGAAACTATAAAGCAACATTCAGAGAGAGAGACGTTGCGGTGTATATCTTGAAGAATAGTACTTGCTTAAAGAAGACGGTTATCTCCCCCAAATTAAAGATTTCAGGAGAGATTTGTGATCATCATATTATCAGAGAAGACTTGGCATCTTTGTTCATGGGCTCGAGTTCTTGTGAACTTAAATTCGACTGAGAAATAAACAGGTAGCTTTTTGTTTTTGCTTTGGGTTTCCTTTTCATCGTTTAAACAATCAAAGAAGAATTTTTCTGTACTACACTGGAAAATTAACTATTTCATGACATTTGAATCAAAGAAGAGAGTAGTTTTATCTTGTATTTGATTAACTATTGGACTTATATCAAAAAAAACATTTATGCGGTATATTTAATGAATTTGTATAAACGGCGTATCTTAAAAACTAGTAAATAATATGAACAAATTATTTAGCTTTTTTTCTCTATCCGGTTTGTTTTCCAGTATTATATCAGTATGATTGATCTAATCCACCATACTTTCATCCATGTATCTTAGTACCATCCCCTTCGGGCTAAAGAACCGCGCCCACGCTGGAATGAACCAAGCTCAGTACCTGAATGTATTTTATACAGTCTTGAAACCTTCAAATGGGTACACTACGAAGGAATGGAAGAAGAAAAAGAACTAGTTGGATTTATCTTCAGAAACGGTAGCTTGTTAAAGAAGGCAACTATTATTCCCCCTAACTCTATTGACAGCGACACGAAACTTGAGATGCTCATGGAGTTGTCTTTGTCATCCCGGCGTTCACCCATCTGTCAGCTTGAATTCAGCTGAAGTCTTGGTCAATTATGATGCTTATTAGCCAAGTAACATTTTGTTGATTGGTTTTTGGATCTCAATCTCCATAAGCTCTATTGAACTTGTTAGAGATGTTCTTTCTTTCCAATATTTAGTTCTCTGAATTTCATATGTTTTTACTTGGAAATTGATCTTCCTTATACATGGTCTGCTCTGTTGGTGATTAAACACCTTCTGCTCCGAGAAGAGGCTTCCAATTAGTTACATGAATCATCGATGACTCGATGTCAACGATTATTTATCTTAACTTCGTTTCTCTTTGCACATTCTCTAGACAAAAATTAAATATTGTAAGATTCTTAATTATACTTACGGTGTATTTGGACTAATCTATTGATTTGGAGGATATGGATCAAAATTCTAATCTATTGATTGTTTTATCTTCTTGCTATGCGTCTCTGCTTGCTGGAAGAAGAAAACATAAAGATATATCTTCTCTTTGTTACTCTTTTATTATATCTTCTATTAGGAAGAGGTTCTTTGATCTCTATGGATATCTATTAAACAGGAATTGCTCTATTTTTGGTGATTTACACACTTTTTGTTGCAGGAGTGGGTGTAGTTTCTTTTGGTCTGATATTGGTTCAGTTTAAAAATTTGGTAAATCTTTTTTTTTTTGACATCGGTTTAATTGGGTTATCTTGGTTCAGAAATTAGAAAGGAAACCGTGACTTTTTTGTTGCGTTGCGGTTAGAAATTAAATATCGAATAACCCTAGTTGATATTAATGTGAAAAATCACGCTCTGATCGGTAATTAATGATATCCAGTGGTTTTACAAGTCAACTTCAACAACAAAACACATATTTACTTGAGATTTTTTAAATTGTTTTTGGTGAGTGATAGAGTTAAGATTTATCTTATGTACTGTATTAGACAGTGGATTTAATATTTAATTAGGGTTAATTTAGTAATTAATACAGTATTTAGCTAAATCTCCCTTTTTATATTTATCATTATTTTATGAATTAAAAGAGAGGTTCTCGGTGCTTATTATTCGGAGGAGTTAGTTTGGATTTTGTTTCTATATATCTCGCTAGGTTTTCGCTTATGACTATTTGTTTGGTTCCTAAGAATCTCATATCCCTTGTTCGTCTTTTTTGATGTTTTCAGGCATTTGGATTTCTCCAGATGCAGAAATCTCTTAATTATGGACAAGATAAGTCAGTTGCATGATGAGCTTCTTTTGGGAATATTGTCGTTACTTCCTAATGCTAAAGATGTTGTGGCCACAATGGTTTTGTCAAAACGGTGGCGATATCTTTGGATGATGGTTCCAAGTCTTGTGTACGATGATAGCTATCAAGATATTGATTATGGAAGGTTTTCGCGGTTTGTAGACAGGTCTTTGGCCTTGCACAAGGCTCCCGTCATAGATACTTTGCATTTCAAACTTGGTCATATCTGTGGTAGTGGAGATACTCTGATTGGAGCTGCAGAGAAATGTTGTGTGCGTAAACTGATTATCAAGATTGATGACACTTCTTCTCGTAGTAGTAAAACTGATCAAGTCATTCTTCCGATGAGCTTGTGTAGTGGGGTTCATATAATGCTTGCGGACCTGAAACTACAAAACGTGGTTCTGGTGGACGTTTCTACTCCAGTTTCTTTCCCATCCTTAAAAAGGTTAAGGCTTAAATCCGTGAAGTACCCAGGTAATGAATTTGTCAACAATCTTATATCGAGTTGTCCTGTTCTTGAAGACTTGGTTGTGAAGCAATGTTCAGATGACAATGTCACCATTTTGACCGTTAGAGTGCCATCTCTAAAGCGTTTATCCTTAATACAAAGAGCTGAACTTGAAATCGATGTTCCTCATGATTTTGTGATAGATACTCCTTCTTTGGAACACTTAAAGATAGTTGATTATACGTATGGGTCTCGTGTCGTTAAGAGTACTATGAATAGGATTATCACCGCAAGTATGGACGTTTTTTCTCCCCAAACTAAGGAGATTTTGGGCTCTCTAACTTCAACCAAACGTCTTTTTCTCTGCTTACCAACTTCAAAGGTAACATGTTGTTTAGTACACATTATTTGTTTTCTCTTTTGGAAGGATAAAAATAAACTGTCACTAATCGAGTTCTCTTATGATCAAAACTAAATTATGCAGGATGCGTATCCTGTTGGTAATATATTTGGCTCTCTTATACATTTAACTATATGCACATGTGAGACAGAATGGTTGAATGTACTTATACGTGTGCTCAGAGATTCCCCTAATTTAAAAACACTCAAAATTGAACAGGTATGCACATATATTTCCCTTTAATGCATTAAGTGTTTTAGATATGGTTATTTTTACCAGTACGATTGATATGATGCGATGTACTTGTATCTCAGTATCATAACCTTCGGGATGAAGACCCACGCCCGTGCTGGAACGAAACGAGCTTGGTGCCTGAATATCTGTTACCTAGTCTTGAAACCTTTGAATGGGTAGATTATGAAGGAACAAAAACAGAGAAACAAGTCGTAGCATTCATCTTGAGAATTGCAAGCTGTTTAAAGCAGGCAACTATTGTCTCCTTTAAATACATTGACCATGACAAGAAACTTGAGATGCTCAATGATTTTCCCGTATCATCGAGGCGTTCCCCAGCATGTATGCTTGCATTCTCCTGGAATCTTTAATCGGAATCTTAGATAAGAAATTAGAACGTGTTATGTTTATCCTTTTTATATTTAGCTCATTTAATTTCGTAACTTCTTGCTTTGTGTCTCTACTTACCGGAAGAAGGAATCATAAAGCAAAGATATGGTTTTCTCTTAAGGACTGATTACTGTCATCCTTGAGAGGGTAAGACATGTTCAATAGCCAAGTAAATTTTTTTTGATCAGTTTGTGATCTAAATCTTAGATATGTTACAAGCGCTCTAAAGAAACTTTAGATCTTTGAGTTTGCTATTTTCTCGCTCTGCTTCTTTGTGCTGTATGAGAAAGAATCATAAACGTAACTTCCTTGGTTTAGCTACAGCATATCATTTTATGGTTTTTGCTTATTTTCTTCTGTCTAGTGTCTATAGATTAGGTGATCATCTTATGTTATCATGGGTCTTTTGTTTTCTTCTTAAGTATGGTTGGACTTAACTTTCCACAAGCTTGGAGTTATCGTTGTCGCAAAGGGTTTCATCCACTTGTGAGCTTGCATTCAAATGAAATCTTCATGCTAATCAGTGATCACTCTCAGATCAAACCTCTTCAGACTTCTCAACAACATGTCAACTTCTTGTGTGTTTTTTTTGGACAAATTATATGATTCTACTCTTTAAAAGTGACATTGTATGCAACTTTCGTTTTTTCTTTCCTTTCTCTTTTGGAGTTCATGTTAAAGTTTGCAGTTATATTAAGTCCTTGTTTTATGGATAGTCTCTGCGTTAGTAGAAACTAGAAGGGTTGAATGTTAAACCTAGACCCAAAATCTGCTAAAGCAGTAGAGTGTAAAATTCATAATTTTATCGTTGTTGTTTTTAAGTGCAAAATTTGCTGTTGTTATTGGCAACTGACTTT
>Ga0041059_1002029_pt1 | contig 15534 bp, 6 predicted proteins | sample AraColnosormetaG_FD_56232 | JGI IMG/M metagenome (GOLD analysis project Ga0041059, IMG submission 56232) | Arabidopsis roots microbial communities from North Carolina, USA - Col MF nosort | ecosystem: Host-associated > Plants > Roots > Unclassified | place: USA: North Carolina | collected 2013-09-02
TATATATATATATATATATATATATATATATATATATATATATATAATTACATATTGTTATTTACGTTATTATTTGTTTTACGATTATATTTATTTTGGGTTTTTATGCAAATAAAAGGGTACTACCCATATTTAAGTTCCAAAATTGAAAAATATTATCAATTAATTGAAATTTGCCACTATTTTGCAAATCACAATTATACAATATGTCAAGCTCTATTAATAATTTTTTTTTTTTTCAGTCGAATACGGATAAAGAATTTAGAAAATATTTTAATATATTAACAAAAATAATCAATAGAATTAAGATTAATAGTTTAATATATTGAAATTTCCGTTATAGGAAAAGGAATTCTCACCTTTTTTATATAATTTTTTTTAACTTATGCATATATTTTTTTCTGATAGAGTTATACAGCTTTTCTTATATTTATCTTTAAATATATTAATAAATTTAGATTTGAGACATGATGATATCGTGATCACATGAGTTAGCAACTTGTAAAATTCAACTTATAATAAGATGGTCACATTAAATAAAAACACATGTATGATTAGAAATTTCCATTTTACAACCTAAATTATATGTCTCTTTTATAACAATAATAATAATGCGTCTGTTAAAAAAAAAAGCGTCTTTTACATTTTATAACCCTTGGTCTTCTCTAACTTGCTAAATTGAGTGCTAAAACAATATTCGAGAAGCATTCTTGTACTCACCAAAATCTTCACATTTCTTTTGTTTACAAATAAACGTACTAACAATTCAACCTGGAAATGTTCTGAAAGACCATTAGCTAAACCCAAAAATATATGCACGAACATAGATCATTACTTTGGTAGTTACAACTTACAACTTAGTAGCATAATAATTTAATAAAGTACTACTGGTTACAACTTTAAAAAGGAAAAGGACATCTTTTACTTTATTAGGACAGCTTTTTGAGTTGTAAATTTAGAGCCCAACATTGGATTCCTCTTCTTTGACCATTCCTCTCTACCTGAATAACCCGTTAATCTCTCTCTGTCCCTTTCTTCTTCTTTTTTCAAGAACAATAAAAAAATGTCTCAAGATTCTGCAACTACTACTCCGCCGCCACCTTTAACCTCCGACGTTTCAATGCCTTCCGGTGAAGAAGATGAGCCAAAGCATGTAACATCGGAAGAAGAGGCACCGGTGACTTCGGAGACAAATCTGAAGCTACCTTTGATGCCGGAGCTAGAGGAGTCAAATCATACGGCGGAGGTTGTTTCAGAGAAGGTGACGCCGGAGACGATGACTTTGGAGTCAGAAGGTCTCAACCACGCGGCGGAGGATTCAGAGCAGACACATGAAGTGACGCCGGAGACAGAGACTGCGAAGCTAGAGGTTCTCAACCACACGGCGGAGGATTCAGAGCAGACACATGAAGTGACGCCGGAGAAAGAGACTGTGAAATCAGAGTTTCTCAACCACGTGGCGGAGGATTCAGAGCAGACACATGAAGTGACGCCGGAGACAGAGACTGTGAAGTCAGAGGTTCTCAACCATGCGGCGGAGGATTCAGAGCAGCCACGTGGAGTGACACCGACGCCGGAGACAGAAACATCGGAGGCAGACACGTCATTGCTTGTAACTTCCGAGACAGAAGAGCCTAACCATGCGGCGGAGGATTATTCAGAGACAGAGCCATCACAGAAACTAATGTTGGAGCAGAGGAGAAAGTACATGGAAGTAGAAGATTGGACAGAGCCAGAACTACCAGATGAAGCGGTGTTAGAAGCTGCAGCGTCAGTCCCTGAGCCAAAGCAACCAGAGCCTCAGACACCACCACCACCACCATCTACTACTACTTCCACTGTTGCATCTAGATCTTTAGCCGAAATGATGAACAGAGAAGAAGCAGAAGTAGAAGAGAAACAAAAGATTCAGATTCCTCGTAGTCTCGGTTCATTCAAAGAAGAAACAAACAAAATCTCCGATCTTTCAGAAACAGAGTTAAACGCACTTCAAGAGCTTCGTCACCTTCTTCAAGTATCACAAGATTCAAGCAAAACCTCTATATGGGGTGTGCCACTTCTCAAAGACGACAGAACCGACGTCGTTTTGTTAAAGTTTCTAAGAGCAAGAGACTTTAAACCTCAAGAAGCTTACTCAATGCTAAACAAGACACTCCAATGGAGAATCGACTTCAACATCGAAGAGCTTCTAGACGAAAACCTCGGTGACGATTTAGACAAAGTTGTGTTCATGCAAGGACAAGACAAGGAGAATCATCCTGTCTGTTACAATGTCTACGGTGAGTTTCAGAACAAAGATCTTTATCAGAAAACGTTTTCAGATGAAGAGAAGAGAGAACGGTTCTTGAGATGGAGGATTCAGTTTCTTGAAAAGAGTATCAGGAATCTTGATTTTGTAGCTGGTGGTGTTTCCACGATATGTCAAGTAAATGATCTTAAGAATTCTCCAGGACCTGGTAAGACTGAGCTTAGGTTAGCTACTAAGCAAGCTCTTCATCTTCTTCAAGACAATTACCCTGAGTTTGTCTCTAAACAGGTATGAATCTTTATTACACTGACCAATGACTTTATGATTGCTCAGATCTGATGTTGTTGAATGTTGAATGTTTGATCAGATATTCATCAATGTTCCATGGTGGTACCTTGCGTTCTATAGAATTATTAGTCCTTTTATGTCACAAAGGTCAAAGAGCAAACTAGTTTTCGCAGGTCCTTCAAGATCTGCAGAAACCCTTCTCAAGTAATTACCAAAATCCTTTTTTTGGAATTGTTTAGATTAACTATTGGAAGTGTTAAGTGTCTCTCTTGTCTTTGGTTATATAGGTACATATCACCCGAACATGTCCCGGTTCAGTATGGTGGACTAAGTGTGGATAATTGCGAGTGTAACTCGGATTTCACACACGATGATATCGCTACCGAGATTACTGTTAAACCAACTACTAAACAAACCGTCGAGATTATTGTTTACGAGGTGAGACCATTTTGTATAAAGACATTTTATACAACTTTTTCAAACGCCCATTTCTGTGTTTGTGTTTGGAAGATAACTAGTTTATTATAACATTGGCGTTTACGCTTACAATTAACTAATAAATGTTGTTTCATATGTTGAAGATTGTGGTTTCAATACTAAGTACTTAAGATTCAGCTATGTTTTGAAGTCTTCTTACATTTGTGCCTCAAAACACTTTTTTCTTCAGAAATGTACAATCGTGTGGGAGATAAGAGTAGTGGGATGGGAGGTTTCGTATGGAGCGGAGTTTGTGCCGGAGAACAAAGAAGGGTATACAGTGATCATTCAGAAACCGAGGAAGATGACTGCGAAAAATGAACTGGTGGTGTCTCATAGCTTCAAAGTTGGAGAAGTTGGCAGGATTTTGCTAACTGTTGATAACCCGACTTCGACCAAGAAAATGCTTATCTACAGGTTCAAGGTTAAGCCTTTAGCTTGTGAGTAACAAAAGCCGCATCTTTCGTCTGAGTGTTTCTTAGTTTAGAACTTGATCATATGATTGTTGATTGTGTTTTGTTTTTCTCTCTTTTACCGACTTATATGTTTGTGTGGTTCTGTTTGCTAAATTCTTTTGTTTTATATTGTATTTTGCTCTCTTATTTTTTATTTTTCAGTTTGCTTCCAAATTTCACTGAGGAATGTTTTTGACTTTTGAGTGTTGAATGGCTTTTAAAGGAAACCAAGCCTTAGCTTTCAAGTAGTATCTTCAAGAATTAAGTTTGAAGTTTCCATTTGCATAGTCTCGTCCTAAAGTCACAACATTCATGTAAATGCTATGACAACTCATAGAAAATTTTAAACATTTTTACTACACAAAACAAACTAATTGTGTTTCAAAATTCGGAAAATTGGATAGTTACTAATAAGTTGTGTTTGAAATCCCTAAAATGTGTTTTTTTCTACCGCGTTTAAAAAAAATTATAAGATGCAAGAACATCCAAATATATATATATATATATATATATATATTTTGGGCAAGGAACATCCAAATACTTAAGCTAGCTATTGTGGGTCACTAGAGGGGCTGGTAATTGATAAATAATGATAACTTTGTCGTATATTCAAATATCCGACATTAGATAGGAGGGACATAAGTCGATAAATTTATAAGATCAATTGCGACTAATTTCAATGACAAGGATGAATATGATGATAATAAATTGTCACCAAGTTTTCGGTTGAAAATTGTTGAATTCAAGAAACAAAAAATAAATAAATGTAAATTGATACTAATCGAAAGTATATTTATTTATCTACATTTGCATTTTAAAATTCCCTTATAAAAAGAAAGATTTACGACAAAAAAGGAACCCTAATAGAATCATGATCACGATCGCCGTCATCATCAAAAATAGTTCTAGCCAAACTCAACTGATTATCTAAGTATCTATGAAGCAAACCACTTTCTTCATTTTCATCTTCTTCTTTCATTCCAAATCCTTCTTCACATTGCCGGAGCCGTAAATTATCTTCATCGTCGACGAGGACTTTCGACACGGCGGAGGAAGGTGGAGGTTTCACGATCCGGCTGAGGAGGCGGCTGAAAATCTCAACGGCACAGAGGAGAGGTATTGAAAGGCAGAGAAGAGGTGAACAGAGGATCAAAAAGATGATGCGACTCCACCGTGTAGAGAAGCAAGATGCACATGTTAGCATGACGTCATCGGTTGTTACGGCCGAAGAAGACGGCGTCATTCCTTACACGCTACTTTCATAGTTTTTTAAAGACTTTTTTATATATAACACATTTGACTGTAGCCGACTTCATGTGCCATTATGTGTGTTTTTGGGTTAAATTGTGTAGTACTAGGTGATTAGAAATTAAACATTTGGTTTTGAATAGAAAAATAAATAAATTTGGTGAATAGTTGAGGTTGAACTTATTATACCATTCACCAAATTTATTTATTTTTTTGATTAAATTTAAAATCTGTTTTTTTAGATAAAGTTTCTGAAAAATTGATTATTATTTTTGTTGGTCAACATTTATTATGGATCAACAATGTAAGTTCACATTTGTAAAACAATATATAGGCAATGAATTTAAGGAATAATAATATTAACTTTAAGCAATTATATGATCTAATAATTGTTTTTTGGTCAAACATAATCTTACAATTTAATTTTATATTTTGCATATATAATGTGATGGTAAATCTTTACTTTTGCACAATCATAAAAGTAAATTTTATATTTTATAATTTTATTAGCAAAAAATGATGACACAAAGTAACCCGGTTATTATCAAGGATGAGTAAATATCTTTCATAAATGTGTTCAACGGATCTCATCCATTATAGCTATTACTAGGTTATGAACCTACGCTCCGAGTGAGTCTATTTGTAAAACTTTTAATAATTTTATGTGTAACTAAGTTTTTTTATTGAAAATTTTGAAAGATATGTTTTTATATGTCTACTTGTTTTTAATATTATAAACTCTTTAAATTTAAAAATTACCCTGACAATTAGTTACAATTTAAATGCATAACTAAAAATAACTTTAATACAACTTTTAGATTTTACAACATTTATCAAAAGAACATTTTTTTGGTTCATGACTCTCTCTTTAATTTTAGATATTTAGGATAACGACGTCTTTTAACGTATGAAATAAATTGTTGTATGAAAAATAATTTTGACGACTTTCTCATTTTGGTACCCGCAAATTTACTATTGTTTTTCGTTTATCTTCGCTGCATTAGTTTGTATAGCTCTTCTAAAAATAAGATATTATATTAAAGTATATTCATAAGCTTATCTACACTTTCTTTTAACAACTCATATTTTTCTCACATTCTTTTCAATATGTATATGAATTACTATCTTCACAATTTTTTACAAAAAGCTACCACTCTCTCTATTTTTCTGCAATCACTCGTTTTATTTGTTTTATTTTTTCTTACAGTTTCTCTTTCCATCCTCTTATAATTTTGTCTAAACAATATGTGCCATACCTTCTAAACTTTTCATATGCTCCATATTTCTTCTTCGAAAATCTCTTACTTTTCTTGTTAGTATAAGCATTTTTTAAGCTCGTCAAGATGTACTCTGTTTTGTTTTCTGTTATTCTAAGAAAATGTTTTACCTTCTAAACTGGTACTTAACTCTATCACTTTTCTCTTTTGATGCAGTTTAGATCCTTTTCACCTTCACGCTTTCCAGACTGAAAGACCTCAATTTATATCTTCGAGAATTTGATTCAAATTGATACGATTAAAAACACCACTATCAAACCACGTCATTGTTACGTTTCTTTAAGTTATATTAAAAAATGTTGGATTAGTTGTATAAAATTCTAGAAAAATTCTTTCTAATGCCCTTTTCATTATGCCCCTTTTTAACTTTACCCTTTTTTTAGCCATTTTCATTTTTACCCTCTTTAGCCATTATGACCATTTTACCCCTATTTGAAAATTGTTTTAGGTTAACAAAATAAAATATTAATATTTTTCGCCTAAAATATCCAAAATAAATTTCCCGCCAAAAAAATTCGAAAAAAATTACCGCCAAAAAGTTTTTTGTCAAAACTAGTTTTCTCGCAAAAAAAATATTTTTTGGCGGGAAATAGATTTACAAGGGATTTTAAAAGGGTTTAAAAAGATTTACAAGAAATTTTAAAAGAGTTTTAAAAGATTTACAAGGGATTTTAAAAGGGTTTTAAAATATTTACAAGGATTTTAAAAGAGTTTTTTAAAAGATTTACAAGGGATTTTAAAGTGCTTTAAAAGATTTACAAAGCTTTTTTAAAGATTTTTAAAGGGTTAAAAATTGTTTTAAAAAGGTTTTAAAATATTTACAAGGGATTTTAAAAGAGTTTTAAAAGATTTACAAGGTATTTTAAAAGGGTTTTAAAATATTTACAAGGGATTTTAAAGGGCTTTAAAAGATTTACAAAGGTTTTTTAAAGATTTTTAAATGGTTTAAAAGTGTTTTAAAAGATTTACAAGGTATTTTAAAAGGATTTCAAAAGATTTACAAGAGATTTTTAAAGATGTACAAGTGTTTTTAAAAGATATTTAAAGAATTTACAAGAAGACCCTTTAAAAACTCTTGTAAATATTTTAAAATCTTTTAAAATCTCTTATAAATCTCTTAAAATACTTTTAAAATCTCTTGTAAATTTTTTAAAACCCTTTTAAAATCCCTTGTAAATATTTTAAAACCCTTTTAAAATCTCTTGAAAATATATTTTTTCCCAAAACAATTTTACAAGGATTTGCATAATCATTTTTTTGGCGGGATTTTTCTTTTTGGTGGGAAAAAAGTTTGCCAGAAAATTTTTTTGGCGAGAAAAATAAATTTTTGGTGCAAAAATTTGGTGGGAAAATTTCAGTTTCTAATTACATGTTCCTATTAGATGAGGATAATTTGGTCATTCTGTTCAAGGGAAATGGTATTTTTAAAAAAGGACAACATAAAAAGATATTGTTGCAAAAGGGTAGTAAAAAAAGAGTAGTTTTGCAAATCTCCCAAAATTCTGTAAGGGTTTAGGTTTAATATTATTTAATTATAATTATATTGCTTCCTTTTTTATAAGTTTAAATTTAATATTTGTTATTTTCGTTTTTTATTTTAAATTTTAAAATGGAAAGTAATTATTATTTTTAAAAATGTTAATTAATTAGATGTTAAATATGTTAATTATTGATGTGACAGCTTCCGATTAGTTGTTTTAAAAAATGTTAAATAATTAAATGCTAAATATGTTAATTATTGATGTGGCAGCTTTCGATTGGTCGTTCTAAATCCTATGTGGACGGCTTTAGAAGCAAATAGCCTCAACTTTTATATAGTATAGATTTTCAGTTTTTGGTGTTCAATTTTTCGATCACCGGTTTTGATGAGATTGAAAAACTCTGTGGGAATTTTTTATGGCCGGGCAACCCGAACACCACACGAGTTGTAAAAGTGCTTTCAAATTATTTTATTTATTTTATAAACATTTAAATCTTAAAAATAATATATGAGAATTAAAATTAATAAATAAAATTTTAACCATAAATTAAAAACGAAAGTAACAAAAAAAATTTAAAAAATGAAGTAATTTTTTTTTAAGATTGTAATATTTTTTTTAATAGGATGGTTTTTTATTCTTTACTTTTTTTCACCAGCGACCATTTTATTAAGTTAGGAGAACTAATCCGGAGTCGATGTACTTACATGAAAAAGAAAAAAAACTTCGTGTTCTTATATTTTTTGTTAGGCAATCAACACAGACATTGTTACAACAGAGAATAACTCTAATATAAAATAAAGACAAAAAATTTCAAAAGCTTTTTTAAAATATTGTAATTCTTCAAAAGCTTTTAAAATGTTGTAATTCTACAAAGCAGCTCAACTAAATAAAAGTTGCATTTTGCAGACATACGAAGTCGCTAATTTTTCACATATCGGAATTGGACCGAGAAGGTGGAAACTACGCGCCTCCATCGAGAGTGGTGTAAACCATAATCTATTACATAAAAAAAAAGATAACAAAAGAGACGTTAAAGCAATGTTTCTCTGTTACGCGCTGACGCATCTCTAACCTTTTTAGGTTCTGTACTATCTTTATCTTTTAGTCAAGTGTTAGAAAAGTATCTTAATCAGACGGTTAGGGTTCTTTATTATTACTAGCCGCAATTTTTTTATTGAAACAAATAAATAAAAAAATAACCCAAGAACAACAACAATCTGGTCTGCTGATGTATTAATTAAAGAAAAAAATAAAACAGAGCAAGAAACAAAAAAAAAAATGTAAAGAAAGAGAAAAAAAGCTTTCGTAGTGTCTATTGAAACCAGAGAAAAGCCAAAGGGGATGCAACCAACATCCGTCGGTAGTAGCGGCGGTGGTGACGACGGAGGAGGCAGAGGAGGAGGAGGAGGGCTAAGTAGAAGTGGACTATCTCGGATCCGTTCAGCTCCAGCGACTTGGCTTGAAGCTTTACTTGAGGAAGATGAAGAAGAGTCTTTGAAACCTAATCTTGGTCTCACCGATTTGCTTACCGGGAACTCGAACGATTTACCGACAAGTCGCGGCTCGTTCGAGTTCCCGATTCCTGTTGAGCAAGGGTTGTATCAACAAGGTGGGTTTCACCGACAGAATAGTACTCCGGCGGATTTTCTTAGTGGTTCTGATGGATTTATCCAAAGCTTTGGGATTCAGGCGAATTACGATTACTTATCGGGGAATATCGATGTTTCTCCGGGAAGTAAGCGGTCTAGAGAAATGGAAGCACTCTTCTCTTCTCCTGAGTTTACTTCTCAAATGGTAAACCAAAATTAGTTCTTAAATTAGGGTTTTCTTATACTTGCCAAAAATAGGATGAACTTAACTGACTTATTACTTGTTTTAGTTAATTTGCTGACCAAGTTCTCGAGATTGAAAAGACCAGTCTTGTCTTAAAATTGACAACTTGTGTTTTTCTGAACCAAACTAAGCAAGTTGCAGTTTCTATTTTAACTCAAAAAAAAAAAAATGGCAGTTTTTGTTGTTGGCTCTGTGGCTTTAATGTGTCAATGTGAACATTAAAGAATGCTCCTATGGGTAAAGTGTTTAGAAGACCATAAGTCCACATGATGATACATACTTCGGTGGTTAATGTGTACAAATGTATTGATTCTCCACACCTTTTGGTACATTGGTCTACTTAGTATTAAGTAACTACACTTGATCAAAATTTTGGGAACATATGTGTTACCTATGTGTTGATTAAGGTATTAGTGCTGATTTGCGCTTTTTGGAATTTTTTTCTGTAAGTAGAAAGGAGAGCAAAGCAGCGGTCAAGTTCCTACCGGAGTATCAAGCATGTCGGATATGAACATGGAGAACCTTATGGAGGACTCTGTTGCTTTTAGGGTTCGGGCTAAACGTGGTTGCGCAACTCATCCCCGCAGCATTGCCGAGAGGGTAAACAACATTCAATCTTTATTTTCAATGTTTTGGAAGTGTAGTGATCAAGGTTCTCTTAACTTTATACATTGAAGTTTAGTGATACAACTTATATCTTTACTTTCAATTTACGGATGTTTAATGATGCACTGTATGCTTCATTGAACAGAGGATTGTTCTGTTCTGGTCAGTGTATATTTATCTTTACCTTTCATTGTGTAGGTACGAAGGACGCGGATTAGTGATCGGATAAGGAAGCTACAAGAGCTTGTACCTAACATGGACAAGGTAATATAATTTTCAGCTTAGGTATAATCTGATGACCTCGGTTACACAATTATATTGACTAGAAATAGGTCAAAGATTATCTATGCTTAAATCAAGTGTAGAAGTTAGAGGTCAAATTAAATATGACTGTTAATGGTTGTGATGCAACTTCAGAGACACGGTTCTCAGCTCTGTAACTAAGTAATTCACAAACTGTGGAATGGATCTTGATATGGACTTGAATTGTTGTCACCTCGATCAAATAAGTATGAACTTGGTTTCCTCTCTATAGATTATGAACAAACTGAGGAAAACTTTTGGTTTTGGTATATATGGAGATTTGGAATCTAGGCTTTGAGTATATCGGTTAACTTTTTTGTCTTTGTTGCAGCAAACCAACACTGCAGACATGTTAGAAGAAGCAGTAGAATACGTGAAAGTTCTTCAAAGGCAGATCCAGGTAAATTATCTAAGTTAATATATATACACACAAAACCTTTTAGAGGAACCCAATAGATGAATTAAAAATGATTAGTCAACAGTATATAGTAAAAAGAGTTATGAGTTGGTTTATTTTGGTGTGGATAATATAGGAGTTAACAGAAGAACAGAAGAGGTGCACATGCATACCTAAGGAAGAACAATAAGGTTTGCTCCTGATTTGTTTTATATTTGCTTAACGGCAATGATCTGATCGAAAAATTCGAAAGATGATCTTAGCTTGAATTTAGATGGATGTCATGTTGAAAAGTATATTATTTGATAAATGGATGTAGGTGTAATATAAAATTTTTGTACAATAATGAAGAAAGTTAAAAAGAATTAATGAAAACATATATTCTTTATGATATTAGTGAAATGACTTTGATTTCATGTTGTTTGATTATAGTAAAGTATTTTCAAGATGTGTATTACAGTGTTTTTAAAACTCATTCATACAGTTACAGCTAACATACTAGATTACTAACCATCATGGAATAAGATTGCTTAGTGGTGCAACCAATCCGCAACGAGTTTGCAAACGAGGACAGAATTGCTCGATGTTTTGTCGAACCGGCAAGATAATCGGGTCTTTGTTTATTGCAGTGTAGATTAAATCTTATAGCGAAAAAGGGTTAATCATCTTACTAAATCCGCTGCAATCAGTTTCGAAATAAATCATTCCGCATACCGCGCTACCAAAAGTAGTGTAGTGTCAGGAGTTCTTAGTGTAAAGACATGAAATATATTTGAAATCCTTTCAAACCAATTAGATGAATCTGGTTGAAGCCATCAAATTAAAACCAAACTGGCTGCACATTTTTGTTTTGGTTTTCCATGAACCATCAACTTGAAAACAAAGAACAAGGGAGTTCAAAACATAGAAGGGATGATAAGCTCTGGAACGACTCCCATGCCTTCACCAATGTACTCTGCTACACCTAATCTTGGACTCGCATCCACGCTTTGAGTTCATCTCGCAATCACAAAATATTTTGTCAAGGATCTGGTTTCTACATATTTAGTATTGTTATCGTTCCTCGCTTTCGAGTTATACCAAGCTAACCAAGGGTAGAAACCACTATGTTCCCTTGTTCCATCTTGATTTCGAACTCTCCATAATAGAAAGTCTAAATTCGTGAATACGGAATTCGTTGGGAACACCACATGTGCTGATGGAACTGAGTCACTATTCTAGACTCTTTGTCTCAGCTACGAGCTAGTCAGAATTAAGAGTATATTTTCCTACTCAATTAGATCTTGAATTTTTTCGGTTTATATTCCACCATTTAGCCTCCTGGTCAATCAATGAATCAACTCTAAAATGGGGATATCAATCTTGTAATCAACCAAAAAAATAAATTCTTACAGTAAATTATGAAGATGATTGTCTTTCTATTTTTTCTTTTATTGTCCCGCTATAACATTAATCAAACTATAGCATAGCACCTATCATCACACGGATTGTTTCGTCCCATTCAACAATTTTTGGGACTTTGCCTACAATTTTGCACTCTCAATTCTCATTAGAAAAAAGAAGCCTGAAAATTATCAGAAACATCTAATTTCAATAAAATTGAGATGAAAAAATAACTAGCTTGCTATAGTTCAAAACAAAATTCATAGATGCAAACAGAAGAAGATTCACAAAACATCCAAAAAGACGTAGTAGAATAACGCTTCTCTTTAATGAACTTCACATCCGCCAGGATTTCAGATGACCGCTCGATAGCTTGGTTGAGAATCTTCCTCCTATGAAAAAGAAACTCTTCAGTCTTCTAGAATCTTCTCCAAGCTTCTAGACTCCAAGCCAACCGCCATAAACTGACTTTACGAATTTCCATTTGTTTGCTCCACGATGCTCTGTTTTCTTAAACTACTTTGTGAGGTACTTTGACTTAGTACAGAAACTCCTTCAGAGGTTGCATCTTCAACTGAATCATCAAGCAACCATCACCAGATTAATTGAAGTAAAAAAGGCTCGAATCAAACCAAATCAGCATTTGTTATTCACATGTTGTTTACATGTATGTCACATACCTAAACTATGGCGATCGTGATCGAGAATAAGATAACATCGACGAGTCTGAAAACTATGGTCTATGTGTACAGTGTATATACTATGTAAATGTTCCGAACATTAAGCGTGGTCTTTATGCCAACCTTCTTGCTCATAATCCTTATGTTCATATAATAAACTATGTTTTCAACATCTTAAATCTATCCAGTCCGAATAAATTCACTTCACGGACTAAGTTTTTGTTGGAAGAGATAGATTCTGATGGAAAAAGGAATATAAATATCAGCTTATTAAGAGTAGCATTTCTAGCTTTATTTGCCACCATCCAAAAGTTTCAACATCCTAACTATTAATTGGGAATCACTGGATATTAAATAACCCTATAAAGTGTAAAATATTACATAGAATGCCATTGGCAAAATTATAATCTATGAGTAAATGAAAATAAGCGTTCAAGGGTAAAATCATAACTTCCAACGTAAAATACCCATGGATCTTGGGCGACTGGTTCGGAAATACACGCGGATCCTGGGTTTAATTTTTGGATCGGCACGCGGATCCTATGGATCGATCTGGACGGTTGAAAACATAACAATTTATTATTACTTAAGTTCACAACGATCATTGGTTTGATCCTGGCAATCTGGAAAATAATACCATAAAACCAAAATTAAGAAGATATTATTAAAACAATCGTATCCCAATAGTTAAGGTGATTTCTAAATTTGTTATCAATCAGTTACCAAAAGAATCCAAATTCTACATAAACAGGATATTCATTAGCTCACAAATGAAGAATTTACCTAAAATATATATTCAAAAGATTGATTCGCAAGCATATTCTTTAGATCTAATAGGTTGTAACCGTAGCCGAACTCTTTTCCTATAAATATAGGATGTCTAATACCCTCTTCAAGACTCATTAAGCTAGCAAACGACATCTATACCTTTCTTACTCATTTTATAGCTCCTAATTCAAGCGTGTTGGTGTTACTCAAATTGTTTTGAGGAGAAGAAATTACTGTTGCATTGATTTGATTATATTCTATGTTCTTAATAACAACTCGAAATAAGTGTTATTTTACTGTTTTCCTTTTTCCAGATTCTAAAACCTTATATTAAAAAAAGCTAAACTTTGTTTTTCAAAAGTTTACGGTTTCTAAAGATATATGGTTAAATCTAAACCTTATGTTTGAAACAGCTAAAGTTTTGTACTTTGAATCTCTTATTTACTACTTGCATTTTAACAAACTACGGCAAAACTAGGTTTTGTTATTAACATGTGATTAATGATTATCAAACAATAGCAGAAAGTTTTGTCCATCCAAACTATTATCTACTACTTTCATTTTAACATAATAGGCCAAAACAAGGTGCTCTATTATGAAGTAACTTCAATTAAATTTTTGGATCAGTAGTTAAATATGCATATCCAATAACCAAAATGTAAATATTCTGATCCACTAACCTATATGTTTTTACATATAGATTTCTGAATAGATCCAATGACCAAATGAGATTGCCTCCTCCATATATAAAGGTTTATAGAAATACCATATAAAGGTTTATAGAAGTGATTGATTTATTCCATTCAACGATTTACAATATATATACACAAGAGAGACTTGCTGAGCACACTTATAATCAATATGAGTATATACAATATTACAAACATGGAAGATATGATTGGAATCAATCAAGGAGATGATTGATATCCTTAATACCATATTCTTAAATTACCCGCAAATGATGCTTCACCTGAAATGAATACATTGATATTTGTTTATAACATGCTTACATTTTCAAAAACATCTATTGGTTTCTAATGATCGTATCAATTTGTTTCCTTTCTTTATCTTCATCTTTTGGGAACATCATTACATTTATAATTAGTTGAAATCTATATACAAACTAAATAAAGTAGAACTCTTATCAGGAAACAATATCTCGAGTGTAAAAACAATATCTGTCCAAACAAATAAGATAAGATTCAGTAATATATTAAATACATAAAAACAAACGAATAAAGAAAATATGTTAAAGAGGCTTGCTAATTGGGGTCTACGAGTGGCGGAGGTAGTGTAGAAGGAGGGGGGTCAGTTGACCCCCATAAAATTTATAAAATTTTCATTATAAGGTAAGTTTATGTATTGATAGGTACATATTTAATGTTAAGTTTCTAGAATGACCCCCATGCCATATGATGGATTTCTGTATTTGACCCCATACATATTCATTTTCCATATAACCTTAGTTTGTTTTTTCCATTTTTGTTGGATTAAATCTGTAAAATCTTTCATATACATTTTTCTCCTTATTTTGAGATATCCTGTTATAATTTTTTCCTATATTCTTTTTAATATTGTTTTTAACATCTATTTTTAAAAAATCATGAATCAAGATAAACACAACAATAATTAATCTCTAAATTATACTATACATTCTGATCGAAAAAAGTATATTAAGGTTTATTTTAGATGACAAAATTTAATATTTTTGAAAAAATATAAAACAACAATTTATACTTTGGATATATTGTTCAATATAAATAAATATATAGAGTTACATATAAATGACTCCCGTAAACAAAAATTCTGCCTCCGCCAATGACTACGACTCTACGTAACATGTAATTTGGCCACATAAAATGTATTCGTCTTCACTTAATTAAACTTTTGGTGTACAGTTTTTCTGAATTACCAAATATTAATTTATAAACAATAATGTTGTATTACTAAAAATTAAAATTTACACATTTTAAAATCTAATATTGTTTTTAAAAAATTACTATTATGTTATAATTATTACACACCTAAAATCTACAACTGTTCAAATTATTTGTTATGCACCAAACTATTTTTTTTAATAAAACAATTAC
>Ga0041059_1002030_pt1 | contig 15531 bp, 17 predicted proteins | sample AraColnosormetaG_FD_56232 | JGI IMG/M metagenome (GOLD analysis project Ga0041059, IMG submission 56232) | Arabidopsis roots microbial communities from North Carolina, USA - Col MF nosort | ecosystem: Host-associated > Plants > Roots > Unclassified | place: USA: North Carolina | collected...
TTATCCACTGTTATTGTTTTAAGTATCCACTCTTCTTGTTCTCTACAACAAACCCAATAAACATTCTTCTTTCACCAAATAAACACTCTTCTTTAACTTAATACACACTCTTCCTTTTACCCAATTAACACTCTTTTTCACAAACTAATAAAAATTTCTCACTTAAGGATTCCACTTAAGGATTCCACCATTGGACACTAAAAATTATAAAGATTCAACCAAAAACTTTAAACTCTCATTTACTTAAAATTTACTATTAAAACATTGTAAGGAGTTCTTAATTAGGACTCCCCAATGGGGATGCTCTAAGCCGCTAACAAAAGAAGAGACACCATGGGCCTTCCCACAAAATATTAAGAGTAATATTAGTGGATAACCAAATTTGACATCATAATTAAAAAACTAACCATATGTCAGAAATATTGGGTAAATAATTCTTTTTGTGGTACGGTATGGATTAAGAAAAAACTAATTAACCTTGTAAACTTATAGTTTTTACAATGATATTTTTATTAATGGTGATGGAGACTTTATAAGGTTCTGTGAAAAAAGAAAAGAGACTCTGAAGCTTCAGTAAGAAAAAGAAAAGAGACTCATAGGTAGAAGTCATAATCATCGTGATATTATTACAGAGTAGAAAGAGAGTCATCTGATAGCAAAAAAATTAAAGAAAAAAAGAAAGAAATCATGTGTTTTTTAAAAATAACATGAATCAAATAAAATTAGCGAAATTATAATCATCGTGATATTATTAAAGAGTAAGTAGTCCAGAAAAGGAGTCATCTAATGGCAAAAAATTAAAGAAGAAAATAAAGAAATCATGTACTTATTAAAAATAACAGGAATCAAATAAAAATAACGAAAGAAATAACTTGGTATTTGATACTACTAACGTGGATCTATACTCCAAGGACTCACTTTGTTGGTTTTGAATTGGAAATGATTTAGTTGATGGTGAATAATGGATTGATCTTAATCAAAGCGGCGGAAAGACGATGAATGGGGATGACGACGAGATCGAGTGGATGCAGCGAAATGAAAGGGGAACAAATTGTACTTCCAAGAGTGATGAAAGACTCTTAGACTACGAGCTTGGATCCAACTTAGATATTACACACTAAGAAGAAAACAAGTTGAAAAGATATTACACACTTTTCGGATCAAACAAGGGAAAGAGAAATTTTTTGATTAAAATGTTTGATGATTGCAAATGAAAACTACAATGAGTTTATATTGGAGAGGAGGAAGAAAGGGAAGAGGTGAGAGAAGAAAGACATGCAAGAGCATGCACAAGTCCACACTCATGCAAGCTCATGCAAAGAGTTTTGGAAATAACAAAAGCAATGAATGCAAAGTTTGAATAGAAAAGAGAAAATGGGCCAAGGCATTGTGAGTGGGCCTTGGACCATGAATTGGGCTGATAAAGGGAGGTTTGAAAGTGTTACTTAGGCCTCATTAAAAACCTTGTCAAGAAAACCCATTGGGACAAAACTTAACAAGAGAAAAAGAGTGCATAAGCAACACTTAACCCTTTACCGAGTCTCTCGAGCCGTGATCATTATGAAGGAGGATTGAGCCACGTCTTCTTGATTCTTCTTTAGCTCCTTGAGTAGTCCATTGATGGCTTGGTTGAACTTCTTGGATTTTGATCTTGTTAGAGAACCCGTCGGAACGATTAATGCTTCTTCCGGTACAAGCTGCTCCTCGGCTTCAAACTGCTCCTCATCTTCTTGTGGTTCAAGTTGTTTGGTTGCATTGGTCATGTTCTCATCAGTATTTGTACAAAATCTTATGTATTTTTGAACAATAGCATGTCAAAATAAACAACAGTATGACATATTAAAAGATCATATGTAAAACAGAAATATAGTATGTTAAACGGAAAGATACCAGTACATCATAAAATATTACATAAAATTCAGGAAAACCATGAAATTTTAAGAAGTGACATGAATCAAATAAAAAATAATGAAAAACAATTTAGCATTTGGTCATGGTCACCGTGATATTATTACGGAGTAAGTGGTGGTAGAGAATATCCATAAAGGGAAGAGAAGTTGATGACATAAATCCGGCGATGGAAATAATCCAGTAAAAGAGAGTGAGAGAAAGAGAAAAAAAGTGAGAGAAGATGAGAAAATGATATGTTAGTAATTTTATTTGCCTCTCCGATAAAGTACTGTTGCCCATGGTCATTTACTCTATTCTTTTTGGTTTCATGGCTATTTTGTACATATACTCAAATATTAAAACGTAATCTATATATACATTTTTGCAGCCATTTTGTGAAATAAATCCTGGAGATGGGACTTATTTACAATGGCTGCTACTGGCATTTATTATTTAGTTTTAAAAAATTTTAAAAAGATATTAACCAAACGATATCTGGCCTAATTTGTTTCTAAAAATCTGTACACAATCTTTCCATATATCTTTTAAAAAAAAAATCGTGAATTTTACTCCACAAAATATGCATAAATCCGATTTATAACAAATATTTATATCAACATTTTGCATAGCAATAAAAATACTAATTTATAATAAGTAAAATATTCACATAAAAATCATATACACATATAGGAAAAAAAAACTTGTCAGAACAAAATGTGCACTTCTTCAGGTTAGCATAAAGACCTTCCTTCCGAAGCGTTTTGAGAATTAACTCTAAGGGTTGAATGTGATCAGAATAACTCTTATTGTAAATAAGTATGTCGTCAAAGTAAACAACAACAAATTTACCAATAAAAGACCTTAGAACCTGGTTCATTAGGCGCATGAAGGTGCTTGGTGCGTTGGTTAGCCCGAACGGCATTACAAGGCACTCGTAGAGACCTTGCTTGGTCTTGAAGGCTGTCTTCCACTCGTCTCCTTCTCTCATTCGGACCTGGTGATAGCCACTCCTCAAGTCAACTTTGGAAAATATGATGGCACCACTAAGCTCATCCAACATGTCGTATAGTCTCGGAATTGGGTGTCGGTACTTGATGGTGATATTGTTGATTGCACGGCAGTCTAGACACATTCTCCACGTGCCATCCTTCTTTGGGACCAATAGGACAGGTACTGCACACGGGCTGAGACTCTCTCTGATGTACCCTTTGTCTATAGGTCACTCACTTGCTTTTCAAGCTCCTTAGACTCCTCCGGATTCATCCTGTAGGCGGGCTTGTTAGGTAAAGCAGAGCCTGGTACAAGATCAATCTGCTGTTCTATGCCACGAATAGGTGGTAGTCCGGGTGGAATCTCCTCCGGGAATAAGTCTTTGTACCAATGTAGTACAACTTGTACTTCAGCGGATAGCTCAGGATCACCTATCCCTGTACTAAGACATTCTTTGAAAACCATTAGTAGCACGGTGCCCTTGGCACTCATGGTTTTACAAACATCTTTAGAGCTTAAATAAAGACTAGAACTTCTTACCTCGTGCTCCTTGTTCATGTGAATTTGTAAGTCATGAACTTCTAAGGGACTAAGAGGGGCAAGGTTGTACTTACGGTCATTATAGGTGAAAGAGTAATGGTTGGTGCGTCTATTGTGACATGTAGCTCGATCAAACTGCCATGGTCGTCCAAGGAGAAGATGTCCAACTCTCATTGGCACTACGTCACAAACGACTTGATCGTGGTACTTTCCCACGCTGAATGATACGGTCACTTGTTAAGCGAGTTTCAGTTCAGTATCGTCATTGAGCCACCTAAGCTTGTATGGCCTCGGGTGCTTTGTTTTCTGAAGTCCTAACCTGTCTACCATGTACTTGCTAGCAACATTAGTACATGAACCTCCATCAATAATCATTCGAGGTTAACGAACACACTCAATGTCCTGCGAATCACAAGGAGTTCTCCTACATCGGGATACTCAATGTCCTCATGCTCATCAGAATCCTCTTGCTCATCTTGTGACTCATAGTCACCACTAGGAGTGAGGATCATCACCCTTTGGTTCAGACATTCTCTCGCCATGTGTCCTCTACCTTGACATTTGAAACAAGTAATGTAACGAGAACGAGATTGATTAGTACTAGGGAACTTACCAAGTTTGGGCCTAGAGGTTTTAGGTGCCTCATTAGACTTGTTCTTGAACCTATGATCACTCTCTACGACCTTGCTTTTGTCCATGGCTCGGTTGTTGCTTGCATTCCAAGGCGTGTTGTTTCTGGATCGGTTGCTTAAGGATGCCTTACGCCTGATTTGCTGTTCGACTTGTACCGCTAGGTGTAGCAACTCATGGAGTCCATTATATTGGGCTCTCTCCACCTTTCGCTGAATCCTCTCTTGTAATCCATCTATGAATTGAGCCATGAGAGCTTCGTCAGATTCCTCTAACTCCAAGGCGTTCATGAGCTTCTCAAACTCCTCAAAGTACTCATCGACGGTCCTTGTTCCTTGAGACAACATTCTAAAATATTTTTGTAAGTCTTTATGATAATGGTCAGGGACATACCTCAACCTTAAGAGGTACTTCATGTCTCCCCAAGTGTTTATGGGACCAAATCTTTTTCTCCTCCTATCAGCTACTGTCCTATCCCACCCAGATAAAGCATTTTCGGTGAGCTGAGCGGCTGCTAAGGACACCTTCCGAGATTCTCCATACCATAACATTCGAAGATGTACTCCATCCGTCGCTCCCAATCCATGTACACCTCTGGATTAGATTTTCCTGCAAAAGTAGGAGCTGTTAGTTTGATATCTTGGTTCTATTCACGAGGCTCTACTCCTCGTGCACGGTTTCTCATCAATGGATCTTCTCTCCGTTGGTGTTGGCGTCTCAAAGGGTCGGGAGGTGGATCATCTTCATCATCCAAGTCAGGAAACTCCTCCGCCTCCTCGCGGGCATTCCTACGAGCCTGGTCTTGCCCCAATTCAACCCTGGGATAGGGCTGTTCTAAGCGGCCTAGCCGTTTCCTTAATCCCCTTAACTCCTCCGTCAAAGTAGCCATCATTTGCATTACGGTGTTTTGGGGAATTTCTGCTGCCTCTCCCATAGTATTACCTAAAACTGACATGTGCTTAGACAAAAACAACAAAGAAATCAACGTACCACAACAATAGAAAAGAAAGATCAAAACCAAGAAACCTAAAACTTGTTGAATCACTTTCTGACACACTTGCTGATGTAGTACAAAGTTAACAATATATATATATATATTTTTTTTTGATTAATATTACGAAACTCAAAAACAAATACTTAACACGAAATAAAATGAAACTGAAATACTTGTTTTTTGTTTTTTTAATTTAAATAAAACAGAAACTAGACTAATGTAGAAACTGATTCAGAAAGTAAGCCAGGCTATAAGAAACGATGAAACCTGGCAAAGGAAGTGCAACTGCGCTCTGATACCAAGATGATACAAGACTCGGTGGTGAGCTTGTATCTGATAGAGATGGTGGCTTCACAAGCTGGCGGTCGCTTCTCTCTTGTGAAGGAAAGATGGTCGAAGATGGAGATCTAACATGATGGCGATCGGTTCTCTTGTGTGGGATCTATTAGAGGGGAAGTGCTGGCGGATTGAAGTACACCACAGAGATGTGATAAGTCTCTGATACAGTACACGAACTTGGCCTTGGTGAATTGCACACACAAGACAAAGAACAAGCTTATTCTCTTAAGAACATTTAAAGAGAAGAAGTGAGAAAATGCGGTTCTTTATTGATAATCAAAGGTGAAAAATCGTTCAACTGTTGCAGGGGGACTTTATAAGAGTCTATCAGCTATCCCTAAGGCCAAAATTAAATGTAAAAACGCAAAAGGAAACAAATTTAAATCAAAACACAAAAACCATTGTTTTAAGAAAGAAATAAGCTAAAATAAGGAAACTAATTAAGTTCTCTTGAGGAGCACGATTGAGAACGATTCTAGCCGTTGTCTGGGCTGTGTGGACCTGCAAAGATAATATAAACTGAATAAACCTTACCTAGATGCGTTTTAGGCCCATGTCGCCTGAGTCACTTCCTGTAGTACTTCTTGAGGTACTTCTGGAGTCAAGTCTTGTGCTCGTTTGTTGGTTGGTTCCTTGAAGTAGGGGTCTTTCTGGAGTTCCTCTTGAGTAGCTTAATCAACGTCTTCGAGCTCTTCCATGTCCTTTATGTCTTGTTCTTGATCTTGACTCTCTCGATCACTTGCAGATGTGACACTTGAATCGTTCGTCTCTTGAAGCTCCAAAGTCTTCTCTTGGTTTCTAGAGGTCCTTGAACCTGTCAAATGATATTTCATACTTGGGGGAGTAGTTCGTTCAAGACTCATTTGGGTGAATGCTTCAACAAGCTCTTGTTCGCCTATTAGATCATATCCGGTATGGGGTGCTACGAACCAGTTTACTCCTAGCTCTAGGGAGCTCAAAATATCTTGCACAACTAAGTTGAACCTTTTCTTCAATTGTTTAGCCTTTGAACGTGTCATGATACCCTCCGGGACTTCTGGTACAGGATGTAGTATAAGATGTGGTACAGGATGTAGTTCAACGGTTTGTGAAGTAAGGTTGATGTCCGCATCAACCATGAAATAATAGAATGGTCCACATGGTGGGTGTATAGGTCCACAAATGTCGTCTTGGGCTCGTTCAAGGAATTCTGGTAATTGTTTAGTAATTTTACTTGGCGATAGCCTTATAATCAATTTTCCTAGAGAACACACAACACATGTTCTTTTATTCCCTTGATAAATCTCTTGGGATTTCATTGAATGTCCATATGAGCTCTCTATAATTGTTTGCATCATCGTGGTGCCTGGGTGACCAAGCTGATCGTGCCACAATGTGAAATCGTCATGATCTCTTTTGATAACATGATGTGATTCTATGTATGATGCAATCCTGATGGGAGTCTTGTTAATTTCTCCAAAATGTGTTTTTTTCCCCAAATTTTTCAGAAGTGATACACATGTACTTCTTCCATTCTCAGTTGCAGACTGAGTGTCATATCCACGAAGGATATCCATGAAGGTATATATTTTTGAAACTCAACAAAAGTTTTTTTGAATTTGGAGAAAATAATGCATTATTTATCGAGAACTTTGTCTTAACAGGTAATCCAAAATTTGCTTTACTCGTCCCTTCAATTAAGTCTGTGGGACCTGATATGTTAACTCCAACTTTTGTTGATTTCAAATCAGAGAAATATTTTTTATGTTTTAGAATAGTGTGCGTTGTTCTACTATCTGGTATGCAAATATCTCCAAGGTTTGCCTTGGATATTGTTCCATTTGTAATGTGATCCATTTCCTCAATATGTTCTGCGAGGTTCACTTCCTTTCCTTTTCCCTTGGCGGATTCTTTGTATAGAGCACACAGATGTGCTGGAGTTCGGCATACCTAAGACCAATGTTCCTTAGTGTTGTGGATGTCGGATCTCGTCAGTTTGCCCCGACCCAAGATCCATCATCATCAATCAGTGGGCTCAAAACGGTGGGCCTGAAACCACCCGTGACGAAGTGGGCATCGAGGGCCCATTTGAGGCCCAGTACGCGTAAGAGTATCTGCGTGTTACGTAACAGAAAATCACCGGACTAAATGAGGATGCGTTAATATGGGAAGTGGCAGTTTGAAACGTAAACATTAATGAGGCATGATTTGTGGCGTAATTCAAGCGTTCAGTTACTTCGTAGATATTCGATTTGATTGTATAAATAGAACTCGATCATCATTTATAAGGGGGACAGAAAAAATTACTATACAATAGAATTCCAATTAACTGAAATATTGTCCGATTTAATCTTAGCTCGGCTAACAAGGTTAAAGGTCCTCGTAACATCCACAAATTCCTAATTGCGGATTCTGACATCCACAATTTAGTGCTAAAAGGAGGAGAGATTAAATCTTTTACTTCATAGCTTCGGTTAAATCACCATGAGCACCAGCGACAACCAAAGTTCCGGCGACCAAGCCTCCACTTAGTTATTTTCCGGCTAACACTAAAACCGAGTCTATCTCGTAATTCGGAAAATTAAACCAAGTAAACATAAAACGGTCTCCACGATCTTAAATAAGTTAAAAAAAACAATAGAGTTAAGGCCTCTCTGGCCAGGTTCAAAAAAGAAAAATAAGTTTTGAAACAAAACGGGGGGTCACTGCGGACCAACACAACCCCGACTCAAACATAAACTTTTTTACTCTGCAGCTTCGGAGTTCTTCTCAACGTCAACAGGGAACATGGCGGCGATTCCTGCTTCGGCGGCTGTGTCCTTGTTGGTTCCATGCTTGTCTATGATTAACACTTCATCTGAAGCGTTGGAATCTGCAATCACTTCGGGTGGGGTATCTGCCAGAAGCGAGGTGGGCTCAACAGGGTTTGGACGTGGGGTCTTTGGTTCGGCAGCCTTTTGTGCGAACTTAATTTCGTCTGCACGAACCGATTCAAGTTCTTCAGCTATGCTGGGTATTTCCCCCTTCTCGATCTCTTCGAGGAGCTCCCTGTTCACCTTGACTTCTGCAGCTCGAATATTAGCAGCCTCAACTTCATCAGATTGGACATAGAAAGTCCCATATTTCGAGGAGAAGTCTGTCAATTGAGCTCGGACCTTCCTTTTCTCCTCTTGCCTCGCAGCGTGGAGCATTACAGACTGACCTTCCTCGAGTTTTTTCATCCTCTCCTCGCACGCAAGAAGTTCGGCCCTTGATCGGTTTTCATTTTCAATGGTCGTCGGATAGGCGTTCTTGCCCGATTCGAGTTTTGCGGAGAGATCGGTGTTAGAAATCTCAAGAGTTTGAACCTTAGCTTCTGCGGCTCTCATACGGCTAAGTACACTATTAGCCCGATCCACCATACGAGCGTTCTCCTCCTCGTTTTGCTTATAACTCTCAATCTCCTTATCCTTCTCGAAGAGCTGGTCCTCGTGACTGAGGAAGGCATAGTTAAACTCCTGGACAGCCTAATAATAAAAGTGGTTAGGGAATACAAACCAGTGAGAAGTGAACTTGTTTTCTGATAAAGTTTATTTACCTCGCCAAGTTTCTCCCGGTTGGTTGCCTTAAGTTCCGCTAGGGGTGGCATGATCGCTCTGGGGTGAACGAGTGTCCTAAGCGTGTCAGCGAAGGGCATCGGAGGAGCTGAGACAATTCAAAAAATACGTATAAGTGATTGACGGATTGATAAAACCTTCAAAGGCAACGACTTAGAACACGAGCTTACCAGGCAAAGGAGATGTGGTGCGACGCTGCGAGTAGCGGGACTCAGACACCCTGGAGGAGAGAACAACGAGATCTTGCGAATCTCCCTTTTTGTTTTTCCCCTTCTGCTGGTTTTGACCAGTCTCTTTTGCCTCATTTCCGGCGCGTGAAGAGCGGGAAGGAGAGCGAGCATCGGTCTCTGAATGCTTCCTCTTCTTGTCAGCATCCCGCTTTGTGGGCTCCTTATCCGGAGTATTCTTGTTCGACGTCCTTGCCTCCGAGGTGGAGATCTTGGGACCCTTTCCGGACAAAGCGGAAGACTTCTGACGAGTTCCGGAGTCGTCCTCATTTTGAGGCTGCTTGGCTTTGTCGAGAGCACGAAGTTTGCTGTCCTCAAGAGTTCCAGCCATTACCACCTTGTCTGACTGAAGCCGCTCCTTTTCTTTCCTCGCCCTTTCTCTTTCCATCTTCTTCTCAGCACAGTACGAGGAGGATGCCATCTCTGCTTCGGAGAATATTCGGGGTTGAAAAGGAGGTGAAGAGGTAGCAGTCCTAGAGCGAAGTCTTCGCCCTCATGCTCGAATTTTGTCGTTTGTCAGAGCTTCCCAAACTAAGTCTTGACGACAGAAACTGGAGAAGTGAGCAGCGAAGGTTTTCGAGATAGGGGATTTCTCAACTCGAGCTGCGAAAACAAAATAAAACGTTGATCAGCTTGTGAAAACAAAATTTTTACAAGTTCAAAATAAATCATCCTAAGGTCGCCATCTACCAGCTCGAGCAGCCCATTCATAAACAAAGAGATCGGTCTTATTCCCAAAGGTGAGCTCGTTTACGAGGAAAAAGAAAAAAGATTTTCTCCAGTTTTCATCTTTCTCTGCGAAATCCTCAAACACACGGAAACCTTTTCGAGGAGATAAGAAGAAGGTCCCTGTCCCCGAAGTGCGACCTTTTTTCACAGCTTATAGTTGAAGGAGGTCGGGTAGTGAAAGAAGAAATCCATCTTCTTCTGCCAGAGTGAGAAGACTTAGGATGGTGCGAATAATGTTCGGACATAGCTGAGGCAACGCTATTCCGAACTCATGCATAAACTCGATGAGGATGTCAGGAAGAGGGAAGTAAAGGCCGCATTCCGAGAAGAAAATTTCGAATGCGCAAGTATGTCCAGCAGGGGGAGATTCGGGAGAGTCTGTCGGTTCGGGAGATATTAAACTGATTTGTGTCGAGATCTGATGGGCCCCTCTAAGTAAGGCGAGTCTTCTCGAGGTTGAAAGTGAGGTTTTATATTTCCCGAACTGACCCTCGATCGAGTACACCTCGCGGCTTATTTTCTTCGGAGGCATGACAAAGACCAAAGACTTCGGGGATTCTGTGAAAGACGATCTGGAGGCTATTCGGTTCAGTAAAATTCAAGAACACGATGAAGATCTTCTTCAGTGCTTCAAGAACACCGAAACGATTTTCGCCGAGATCTGGGAAATAAGCGGTTGTGCCGACGGTGATTTTAACGAGAACCGCAGCGGAGAGAGAAGAATAACAGTGGCAAATAGCGAAACCGTCGGAATCAGCGCTGAAAATCTATGAATCGATAAGGATTTTCGATCGAGGAACACCCCGTTTAAACCCTAAGCGAGCCTAAACTAAAGAATTTCCGGCAAGATTCATAGCGTCTAAAGAACAGAAGCAGAAACAGAGAAAGGAGCGAGAGAATTTACCTGGAAAGACTTGAAGATGAGTTGCTGGTTCTTATAAATGAAAGTGAAGAGGACGAGGGATTGATTTGATTAAATAGAGGACGAACGAGCGGGAAAAAGGAAACCCTAGGATCACGAAATGTCACACTCTTCCCGATAAAATCTCAAAACTCGCGGAATTTTATTTCCTGTTTTACCTCGAGCCTATGCAGTTAAGGAAAGAAATCCCGAGCTGGCGCCGTAATTGCTAGGATCACGGGCTGAAATCGATTTAAGTCTCCGAATTGATTTCTCTCTTTCAAAGACTTGGGGGGTAAAATGTGGATGTCGGATCTCATCAGTTTGCCCCGACCCGAGATCCATCATCATCAATCAGTGGGCTCGAAACGGTGGGCCTGAAACCACCCGTGACGAAGTGGGATTCGAGGGCCCATTCGAGGCCCAGTCCGCGTAAGAGTATCTGGGCTTTACGTAACAAAAAATCACTGGAGTAAATGAGGATGTGTTAATACGCGAAGTGGCAGTTCAAAACGTAAACATTAATGAGGCATGATTCGCGGTGTAATTCACGCGTTCATTTACTTCGTAAATATTCCATTTGATTGTATAAATAGAACTCGATCATCATTTGTAAGGGGGAAAGAAAAAATTACTATACAAAAGAATTCCGATTAACTGAAATATTGTCCGATTTAATCTTGGCTCGACTAACAAGGTTTAAGGTCCTCGTAACATCCACAACTTCCTAATTGCGGATTCCGACATCCACAAGTGCCACATCTGAAACAAGCACTCTCATATTTTTGGGAAGTATTTGCTTGGATTTCTTTTCCTTTCGAATCATGCTCAAGACGAATCCATTGATATGACTTCCTGGTTTGTTGATTAAACCCTCTTCCATGTCCGCGATAGCTTCGGCAACCACGTTCCCAAAACGTTTTGTTTTCTCTTACTGGATTTTTAACATCCAATGCATTCACCTCAGGGAATGTCTTTGATCCGGTAGGTCGGGACATGTGATTCTTGATTAGGAGCTCACTATTCTTTTCGGCTATTAAGAGCTCCACAATCAAATCTGAGAATTTGGTATATCCACGCAACCTATATTGTTGTTGCAAAGTAATCTGGTTTTTGTGAAACGTGGTATACGTTTTCTCAAGCATCTGGGATTCAGTGATAGTTTCACCACAATATCTCAGTTTGGCCACGATTCCCAACATGGCAGAATTGTAGTTTATTACCTTATCAAAGTCTTGGAACCTTAGACTTTGCCATTCCTCCCGGACAAGTGGGAGAGTGATGCCCCTTTTATGATCAAAACAATCTTTCAAAGATTTCAAAGTTCTTTAGGATCTCTCATGTGTGCATAGTCATATATAGCACTTTCATCTCGGTGTCTTCTAAAGAAGATCACCGATTTTGTCTTTTCTTGGACCGTCGAAGAATTATTCTCCTTTCTAGTTTTCGTTATCCCAAAGGACCCCAAATATAGTTCAACATTGGTAGTCCAAGATATTTAGTTAGCCCCGGTATGTCTAAGGCAGGAAATTGGAGCTTTTCGATATTTGCCATTTCGTTTCTTAAATAAAATCATAAAGAACTTTATTAGAAATTTAATTTATTTCATTTCATAGTATGAGAGGTACTTGAATAAGCAATGCAATTTAAAAGAAATACAATTAACTAAAAAGGTAAAATAATAACCATCAAAATTTCTTCGGGAGAAAATTCTCCAAAGAGTAAACCGTAAATTGCAACAATTATAAAACCAATTACAAAAACTAAAAACAGATGACTCATGCTTAAAGAGATGATTTTAGGAGAAGATGAAATCTTTGAGTGAGATGAATGAATGAGAAATAAGAGTATATATAGATAAAATAAACTGTTCACTAGCAGTTAAGTAGCCGGTTGAAAAGGAAAAAAAAATTTAAGAGTTTGGGTAATTAATTTCATTTATTTATTTATGACCGTTAAGATTTAAAAAATAAAATTTTAGTCTAAAAATAAATAATCAGGAAAATATATATTAATTTATACATAAGATTATATAGGTGTTTGAGCCTCCTTTTATAATAATGATAATATAAATGATAATATGATAATGATATGTTGGCTAAATCATCCATATGAAAAAAAAATTAAAAGCAGCAAATAAAACATATGGTGATTTAGATCATCCATGTTAAAGCAATAAATTAAAATATTAAATAAAATATGGTGACTAAAATCATCCAAGTTAAAGCAGTAAATTAAAATATTAAATAAAATATGGTGATTAAAATCATTCTTGTTAAAACTGTGAATTAGAGTATTAAATGTAATATGGTGATTAAAATCATCCATAGAAACAAGAAGTAAATTATTGTGACTAAAATCATCCACATTAAAAAGTTAAAAGCAATAAATAAGATGGTGCATTAAATAACCATATAAAAGTATTATATTTATAAAGGGCGGCAGAACAGCGCTCTGATAATAATATAGCTTAACATGGTGGAGTGATCATACTGATAACATGTTGTATTTTAATAGAATTTTGTACCGTAAGTCATCTATCAATTTATCTTCTTTTCAAGTTTTAAAGAAAAATAATAGACATATTGTAAGAGAAAGAAATATGAGAAAGAAAGCAAGCATAAAAGAAGAGTAATAATAGAAAAAACTTTACACTAATTTTCTTTTATATTCAGATGAGTATCTTTACAACTAAATGGAAGAGTAAGGTCATGTTTATTTCTCCATCTAGATGGACCATCTAGATAGAGATGAAAAATAATGTTTGTTTTGGCATTTAAATGAAGAAGTTGAATAATACATCTGAATAGGTTTGTAAATTTAGGCAAATTTGTGAAACTCATTTGGATGGACTTGATTAAACCATTTGGATGGAGATGGTTAAGCCAAAAAGAACAAATGACAAATATACCCTCTTTTAATAATGTTAATTTATTATAGATTTTTTATTTAACATTTTTTTAAATTACATATTGCATTCCAAAAATCATGAAACTACGGACTATTATTTAACGTAAAAAATGTAAATTCATTATTCCCGCCTAAACCGCAACATCATGTTTTTCCCGCCAAAACCATAAAATCATTTTTCTCGCTAAAACCGTAAAATCATGTTTTCCGCCAAAACAGTAAAATCATGTTTTTCCACCAAAACCGCAAAATCATGTTTTTCCACCAAAATCGTAAAATCATTTTTCCGCCCAAACCACAAAATCATGTTTTTCCACGAAAACAGTAAAATCATGTTTTCTCCGCTAAAATCGTAAAATCATTTTCCCGCCAAAACCGTAAAATCACGTTTTCTGCCAAAACTTCTCACAAAAACTGAAAAATCATGTTTTTCAACTAGAATCGTAAAATCATTTTTCCCGCCAAAACTGTAAAATAATGTTTTTCCGCCAAAACCGTAAATTAAAATCACGTTTTCCCATCAAAACCGTAAAATCATTTTTTCCACCAAAACCACAAAATCATGTTTTCCACCAAAACTGTAAAATTATTTTTCCCACCAAAATCGTAAAATTATTTTCCCGGCAAACCGTAAAATTATGTTTTCCCGCCAAAACCGTATAATCATTTTTTCCAACAAAATCCAAATTCATGTTTCTCGTCAAAACTTCAAATTATATTTGCCACCCAAAACCATAAAAAAAAATATTATGCTAAAAACCGCAAAATCACATTTTCCGCAATAATTCAATTAATATAGCTAAGATTAAAGATTAAAAAGTTAATATGTTTGGTATTGATATTTGATAATGACGTTGTATATTTTTCAAAATGAGAACATGGGATTTTAATCATTTTTTTCTAGACGAGAATAAAGATGAACTACAAAATGATCAAACAAAGAAATATCAATTTAAATGCATCATTTAGATAATAAAAAAAATGATGAAACAAACATCATTCAGATGCATCATCCAAATGGATCATGTAAATGAATCATTTGGATGTAAATGCTAAATGATGAAACAAACAGGACCTAAATATATAACACAAAAATAAACAAATAATACTATAATTGATAAATAAAAATGGACTCCATATAATATTTGATAGACAAATGTTTCTTTTAACTTTATTATAATTAATTGGCTCCTATTCAAAGGTTTGACTGTTTGAGCCCAAAAAAAAATGAAAAAAGAAAAAACTTGTAATCTCCGTTCTGTACAGTGAAACTTCATCTTCTTCTAGAATCAAAATCTAGGGTTCTGATATAACCCTATTTTTACTGCTTTTAGCTATGATTTAGGTATAGGTTTTAGAGTCTATTTGTTATTTCTAGAGTTTTTTTTAGTTTTTTTTCAGGTCTTTACATGTTTGAGATTCATTTGGAGATAATGGAGCATTCTAGAGAAAAACAGAGAATTTATGCTGCATAAGAAATCCGAAGACTAAAAAGCGCGGAGGTGTCGAGCGACACCAATACCTGATGGCAATTCGATGATGCAACTTATTGATGTTTTGAAGATTTCCAAATTCGGCTCAGAACTTTCTCCTATGTTTAATGAAGGCCCATCACGTTTTTAAGACATATATATAGCTTTTAGGTCATTGTTTAGACCTAAGCTTGGAGAGGCTTATCTCCTTATCTCTTTTGTACTTTGGGAGAAAAACCCTGTGGAGACTCCCTTTAGAGAAGATCCTTCTAAACCTTAATCTCTTCTTGTTTTATTCATTGATTTCTTATTCAATCATGTTGTTTGCTTCATT
>Ga0041059_1002031_pt1 | contig 15527 bp, 18 predicted proteins | sample AraColnosormetaG_FD_56232 | JGI IMG/M metagenome (GOLD analysis project Ga0041059, IMG submission 56232) | Arabidopsis roots microbial communities from North Carolina, USA - Col MF nosort | ecosystem: Host-associated > Plants > Roots > Unclassified | place: USA: North Carolina | collected...
AAAAAAAAAAAAAAAAAAAAAAAAAAAAAAAAAAAAAAAAAAAAAAAAAAAAAAAAAAAAAAAAAAAAAAAAAAAAAAAAGTAAACAATAAGAAAATAATAAGCAAACAATAAGTTATGTACTTCACTAATTCTCTAATGCGTTAAATTTTCTAATTCTCTCGAGGATAAAAAGTTTTATTAACTCTCTTCAACTTCAATATATATTTATGTTTCTCTAGAGGAATCTCGTCTAGAATCTCAAGAAACTCATATATGTTTCTACTTCATTTGTACCGTAGGGAGACTGGATTTGTAAATTGTTGTGTGCAGTTCCCTTCAATTTCAGATTGGACTTGAAATTTGAAGGTGTAATGGAGAGAAAACCTTGTAGTCCAGAAACTCAACCTCTATATACCAATCAAAATATATATATTTTTATTTTATTTTTGAATTCCATGAGGTTCTGGGCCGAATTCCGTAATCCTCTCAGGCCCGAAACCACAACATGTAATATTAGTTTCGTCTCAAGCGTCACTCGAATCGGCGACCTCTAAGCTTCGCCTAGGATCTTTACCAATTGAGCTAACGACAGTTGGTAAGCAATCAAAATATATCTACAAGTTACATAACACGATAATGGTAATTACTGTTCAAACGGCTCTTAAGACAATCATGGAAGAAAATTCTGGAATGTCCTCACCTCGACAATTGTAACCTCATCGCAAGCATTGCTATGAGAATCCCGGAGATTATAAGAGAAGATTCTACAATGCCATAACGCTTCACATCTTCTGTTTTAGTGAACACATATTATTCTCTAATTTTCCATCAAAAGCATGTTTTTCTACCACAAACGTCACTAATTGCATTTCTTAGGTGATTACGCATTTTCCGTTAGAAATATGTTTTGAATCTTTTCATCAAAATATAATTTGCATCCTAAAATTTTACTTATAAATGATTTAACAAATAACTCCGAAGGTACTAAAAAATTAGGATGTGATCTCTATAAGTTACACAAAATATTTACACGATTAAAACATTGTGTATAGTAAATTTTAGCCTCAGGTGTTATTAACAAACTTGTCATGTTGACATGTCCATATCAGAGTGACTTTTCACTATTTAAATAATTGTCTAAAACTATTTACAGATTTTGTCATTAATCTTATAAAAACATATAACACAAAAATTAAAAACAGAAATTCTAATTAAAATAAGAATTAATTAAGCATTTAATCTTTAAATATATATTATTTCAAATACTTTATTTTCGTTTTTTATAAAATTAAGTAAAACAATATTTAACATATTTTTGTATTTTGATATTGATCATAAATAAGTATTACTGTATGAAACAAATAATAGTACAGCTTCATATGAATATTATCTTTTAAAAATATACTGTTATTTTTGTTTTCAGATTAATTAAAACACTATAACATATTTTGTATTTGAAGAGAGATATACATATATAAAATACTTCTTAGATTTATTGACACTAATATAAAGTTAAATTCAGTGTTTAATTTGATTTACTAATTTTTAATAATAAATCCTAACAAAAGATCATGTATTCAACATTATTATGGTTTTAATCTTAGATCTTAGTTGAATACACTATAATCACTGTTACTATGTTTTCAAAACTAAATGCAATCATAACCATAACACTAAATCTATTATATATATATATATATATAAAAACATGTTTTCCTATAAATAGAGTGTCAATATCATCTTCATCCACAATAATACAAAAATTTCACAAACATATAATACATAAAAATCGTTTTCACCCCACAAAAAATACATCAAATAGTACTACTAATGCTCTAAGAGAACTATTTTACAATATTATTTATCATATAAAAGATAAGCTATAATATCAAAAGAATCATTATTTTATAGACAAAACATATTAATAGAATATGAATATTATGTTCCATATTTGCCAATATATTATTGATCATATAATGGATATCACATATAGCTATATAAAACCTAAAGTCATTATAGATTTTGGTCACTACAATAGATTATATACTTAATCTAATGTTAAATTTATTTAATAATTATTTATTATTATAACAAGCATTGGTTTAGAATTATAGAAAATTGTAAATCACAAAAAATAATACATTTGTAATCAACTTGTAATATGTTTTCTTAATATGTGTGTTTTTGCTAGAAAATCAATCAATAAAAAACAGAGGGTATATTTTACTTCTTTATTTTTGGGTGAATGATTTGTTTCCAAACTCATTTTCTAATTATTTATTATATTAAATTGAATTCTTATTTGTTTCTGTTTTTGTAAATTTTGCTTTGTTCAACTTATATAAGCCCATTTAAACAACTTGGGCCACAACAAAATATTATTTAAAGCCTATCAAGAGATACAATTATTCGACATTGGTTGATTGATTGAAAAGACAAGACGAGATTGAAAAAGAACAAAACACAACTCTCTCGGAGAAAGTTCGAAGCTTGGGAGAAATGACGACAATTTCCGATCTACCATATGATTTGGTAAAAGAGATATTTTCTTGGGTTCCATTTACATCTCTTAGAGCAGTGCGATCTACTTGTAAAACGTGGAACGCTTTATCGAAAAATCAGATCTTTGGTAAAAAATCAGTAGCAAGGAATCAGTTTCTAGAGTTAATGATTCTAGATTCTAGGGTTTGTTCCTTGAGATTCGATCTCCAAAAAATCCGTAACGAAGACGAAGAAGACTTGGTTGATCCATCTATGAAACAAATAAGCATACCTAATAATGATGATCAAGTCGAGATATCTCGAGTCTATCACTGCGATGGCTTATTGTTATGCATCCCCAAAGATAACTCGAGTCTTATGTTATGGAATCCGTATTTGGGGCAAACCAAACGGATTCGACCCAAAAACACATTCCACAGAGATGACAGCTTTGCTCTGGGATACAACAACCGTAACCACAAAATCTTGAGGTTGAACGAGGAAAACGAAAGTCATATTGATGTCTACGATTTTAGCTCTGATTCATGGAGGACGGTTCCTGATGATAATCCCTATAGGGATGAACTCATTTATCAAAGTGGCGTGTCTTTGAAGGGAAATGCTTACTTTTTCGATCGAGAGGTAACGACAGAGGCAGAAGTGGGGACAGAAGACTTGTTGATAACAGGCATTGAAGATTATTTACGCTGTTTTGATTTCACAACCGAGAGATTTGGACCGCGTTTGCCTCTTCCGTTTATCCTTCCCTCTCCTAGTTTTGAATATTTGGCTCTATCTTGGGCTAGAGATGATAAGCTCGCTGTGTTATATAGCCACTACGACACATTTGACATCATAGAGATTTGGATTTCGACTAAGATTGAGCCCAATGCGGTTTCGTGGAGCACTTTTTTGAAAGTGGATATGTCACTAATCAATGGTTTAACGGATGATTTTTTGATTAGATTTGAACCTAAAAGCTTTTTTATCGACGAGGAGAAGAAAGTCGCTGTACTTTTTGATACTAAAGTGACAGAGACCTGTCGCTACCAAATGGCTTACATCGTTGGAGATGATGGATACTTCAAATCTGTCAACATTGGAGTAATCTCGAATTCCCATTGGATAGGAGGCGAACTTGTGCGCTCTTCTTATGTTCCAAGTTTATTGCAACTGCAAGTTTAGTCCATTTTCAATACTGTATTTGTTTCTTGGTTTGAACGAGACTGCTTTTAGTTTGAAGCAATTGTTGACATTAGTGAAGTAAAGATCACTTTTTCTAGTTTTTTGTTTGAATATTTCAATCTGAAACCTTTTTAGAAATTGAAGATCTTTTTAGATTTCGGGTATTTGATGTTCTAAACATGGATAATATCTGCATCTTGACCAGAGCAAACAAACAGAGTATATGATTATGAAAATTGAATACCTTGTATAACAAGTCACTGAGATATGAAAATTGCATACCTTAGAAGCTTCTCTAGAAGCTCTCCGATCATCACTTTTTGATCTCATTTCACCTGTCCAAGAACAGTGTTTTTCGGTGATTGTAGTATTCGATCTATAAAAGCTACAAGCTTTTTTTATCATCCTTTCTTTGTTGTCTCGGACTTTTGGCAACACGCTGTCTTTTGTCATCCTTCAACTTTCCCTCTTCTTCTTCCCTCTGTCTCTTCTTCTCAGCTATTGCTGCCTCCATCTTCTGCTTCAAAGTCATTTCTGACTCCTTTTTCTTTCGGTCTAAACGGAACCGCTTTTGACTAGGGTTTCATTTCCCTGTCCTCTCAAACCAAAGGGTGATACACAACTAGCTCCAACACATGACAAACGGTCAGAATTTTCTGATACAACTTGGTGATCTTCATCAATTTGACTCCTCTCTACACTTGGCTGTTCTGGTTTGAAGGAGCACGAGCCATGACTCATCGATCCAGTTTCCTTTGACAAACTTTTCCTCTGCATCTCCGTCTCTCTTTTTTCTCCTCTCATTTTTTAGCTCATTGTTCACAAGCTAATTAGTTGCAAGTGTGATGCATAGAACAAATCGCCACGAGGAGGATCCTAGACAAAACTTTTCCTCTAGGGTTGGTTTTAGTCTTTGCCTCATCCTAGACAAAAGGAAGCAAGAGAGAATTCTGAATCTTTCACAAGTCACTGTTAATATATACTGTATACACTTTTATAAAACGTTCAGAATCAAAAGACAAACACTAAAGACAAAACAAAATCAAAAGACAAACACTAAAAAGACATTTCAGTGGTATTTTTGAGTAAAAGAAACTAATGATGATATTTTTGGAACTAAAACTCATTCTAATGGTAATTTAAAAAATTGCCAAAAAACATTTATAGCCCTTCCAATTTTGTGAATTATTGACACGAATACCACACAGTGAATGTATACTCCTCTGCGACTCCACCACAAGCTCCACTTTTTTTCTTGCGTCTAGCGTTGTAAACCCAAATTCATAAGTTGTATTATTAAATAAATGCTTAGGTACTAATACTATTTATTTCCGTTTTAGCCTCCTCTCCGGTAACGTCTGACCTTTGTATTCCTCCGTCCATGAGATTGCTGCATTTGCTATCTTGTTTGTGGTGTTGGGTGGTACAAATCTTAGGTTTAGGCAATTTTAGAAAGTGTGTATGTTAGTTTATGTTCACTTCTACGGGTAATCCAGGATTATGGTATGGTTGCCTCGCTCTCCTTTCTCTTGTTGATAGCCGCTTTGGTCATATAGTTTGCTTGCATTATTTTGGTTTTGTGATAAATGATTTTGTTGAACTTACTTTTGCCCTTTGATGAGTTTTATTGTGATCTCTCCGGTTCGATCGCTTGACTTCTCTCTTCCGAGTTTTGTCCAGAATGAACTCATGTGAGAAGAACTCTAATAAGTCAAAGAAGTAAATAGAGTCTTGACCTCTCTGTCATCATAACGTTTACATAAGCAGCCTAACTACATGTAAAAACTACAAACAAATATATCTTATAAACTGGCGAAAGCCTGAAACCAATAACAGAAGCAAAAACACGGGCCGGTTCAAGCACTATATTTACAAAAAGTTTCAGTTTTCAGGACACTGCAGATGCTCTGAAGTCGACGGTTAGACTGCAGACTGACATCAAGAACACAACTGCAACTACTGCCGCCCTAAAGAGTCCTCCATATGAACATTTCACCGACGTAATCTTTTTAAACACAAAACCGGTCACGTTCTTTGATCTCATTAGCTTTCCACACCTTTTCTTTATACTTTCTCCAACCGTGTCCTCAGCCTGCATAGCATTAACATTTTAATGTCATGGATCGATTCCACTCTGCGACGTGAAACCACATACACGCTAAAAGAAACCAAGGATGAGTAATTCATCAGAAGGTGGGTGTTATTCTCACCTCTCTCTTTATAGCTTGAAGCTCAGGATTCTTCGTGTTAATGCCATTAAAGTTACTTTGCAGACGCAGCCTTCTTGGACCATTTCCCTGCGCTATATAGTCATTGGTATAACCTGAGGGTTGTGCCTGGCGACTCTTAATCTGGATACCCGTCACTGAAACATCATTGCTCATGTCAACTGCTGAGCCCTGTTGACACACTTGCGCAATCTGCAATCAAGTAAAGTAGTTAAGAGTTAATACGATTTCTGTTTTCTAGAAGTACATACAAATGATATAATGAGTTTTGAGGAATCTTCATGTACCTGATCTGGTGCTACAACATCAAAACCACTTTGCAAAACATACTTGTGCTTCTCTGGATCCTCGTCTGGGCTCTTGAGAATCGAATCAAGAAAATCAGATATATACGTATCTACTTCATTTGTACCATACTGAGTCTGGATTTGGAAGCTGTTGTTGTTGTTCCCTGAAAAATTACTCGAGCCAGGCTGGAATGTGTTGTAAGAGGATCCAAGCTCAGATTGGACTTGAGAGTGTAATGGAGAGAACAGCGTGAAATCTAAGGACTCCAATTCCGGATACCATTTAAAATCTACAAGCTGCATGCCGAAAATAAACATCATTAGTATTCAAACAGACACTAGAGACAATCATCTAAAAACTGTCTAAGAGAATTTTTCAATGTCCTCACCTCTGCGGTTGTAGCCTCATCACAAGCATCACTATGAGAATCTCCAGAGATTACAAGAGAAGATTCTGCTATGTCATGACGCTTCACGTCTTCTGTTTTAATTACCTCAGATACTTCTGACTTAGTCACTTCGACAGTTGGAGACGAGACAGCAGGTTCTTCAACTTCATCTGACTTCGAATCTTCTTCCCCTAAAACCAGTTCTTCTTTCTTGAACAATTTGCATATAACAAACGGACTCTGCATATATATATATCAACACAAGCACACAATAAGCTACAGAGCCAAATTTAGTTTTCCAATGGTTACACATCTAAAAGTATGCATTATTTACCTGGCCAGGATTGGTACCACTAAGATCATCCTCCGTGGCACGATACTCATGAATAATCCAATTGGTTCGTGTCCCCCTAGGAGCTCTACCCGCGTGGAAAACTAGAGTTCTCTTCACACCAATAATGTTAGTCTTACCGGATTTTATCTTCCGGTCTTTTCCTGTGGCTTTCCAGTACCCTGCAACTGTTGCCCGGTTCTGTCTACTTCCACTCGGATACTTCCGATCCAATGGACAGAAGTAGAGCCACTCTGAGTCTTTAGTTTTGATCACAGAAAAATCTACAACAAAAAAAAATCACATCTTTTAATCAAATTTCAGTCACTTACACTACACCTTAACAGAGATATAACCACATACCCAAAACTAAACTATATCAAACACATATGATCGGTTTAAAGTTATTAACTTTCTTCACCATAGAAACTAAAGCTACAAATTTTAAGTTCTACCATTTCTCAATTCAACATAATGCCAGAGAAATCAAAGAGGATCTATAGAAAAAGTGTAAATTTATGAATAAAGAGATGAAGAAGTAAGTAAGTAAGTACCAGGTAAATCCCAAGGTTCCCATTTGCAAATATCGATCTCACGGATAGCTTTGACGTCGTCATCGTGACCGTTGATTTTCCTACGGAGATAGTAACGGATTAGCTCCTCGTCTGTTGGACGGAATCTTAATCCAACTGGTAACGAATCCATTGATAATACATGAAGATTCTGATTCATTGATGCTGCTCTTTTAAACGAATCGCGAGAAGAAGAAGAACCCAAGATTTAAAGATACGAATCAGAATTATTTATCTATCTCAGAGATGCGATTCCAAGGTATCGCGAAGAAGATAACAATAAAAATTTAGAGAGAAAACAAAAACCCTAAAAATGGATTCGATGATTTTGGTAAAGTGAAGAAGAAGGCAGATGTGAGCTTTGATTTGGTTTTTTCTTTCCTTTTGTGAGTTCTATATGGTGATGGCAGCGCGTGGTGTGTACACGCGGCAAACCAAGTACGTTACGCGGTTTGGAAATTGTTAAAGTATGGTTTTGCCCTTGAGCGACTTTGGGATATTAACTAGATGCAGGGGTAAAAGCGAGAAGTGAATGACTGTTGTAAAAGAAGGTGATGAGAAATGTCATAGAACGAATGATGTAATGACACGTGGAAAGGAATGGAAGTTTCGGTGCATGTCACTTTGTTTTTGGGATGGTGTTACGCTTTTCTTGACTTTTGGAAACTTGTCTTTTTTAATTTATTTAGATTTTTTCGCTTTCTTTGACTTTTGGAAACCTAATCAAAACTTCTTTCATGAAATTATGTATTAGTAAAAAGCTGCATAATCATTAGGATATTCATCATCGTTTACACGGCGTAATCCTCTTATCTTTGCAAGTTACAAAATTCAAAAAATCGAATTAAAATTCTGGAGCTAGGACCGGCTAAAAATAGAGCTAGCAACAAGAGACGAGAGAGGTCCACAAAACTTCCAAAAGTTTGACGATATCAATGAAGCTTTTCAAATACAGAGAAACATCTATCTAAATTTACTCTTACCTCTCTGCTAAACTCTATTCTTAGCCATCCCCAATTTGAATACTTCAACACACACAAGAAAAAATACCAAAGGCTCTCCATAAAAATCGGAATCATCTTCATCTATATAACCATGATTATGTTCTCTTCATTTGCTCAATCCTCGGGTCAACATTAATAAAAAAGAAGAGAAAAATAAAAAAGTTTGTGTAAATTTTTTTTGCACACTCCACAGCCTAAACCCAACCCAAAATCACAAAAACCAAAAAAATATATAATAATGGGTGGCTGTGCGAGTAGACCCAAGGAATCAGACATGCAAAACGAAGAAGGCTCTGTTCCTAACAAGCCTGTCTCTGAAAACGTAGTAGCCAAGGTAACAATTAATCTCTAGGTTTTAAATATGAAAATTTAATTAGGTTTTGTTACCGAACCGGGCTTAACCGGTTATGATCTTTTGGTATGATTAATTAATACAGGAGAACAACACAGAAAGCGGTGAGAAACAGAACCAGACAGTGGCTGAGACCACTGAAACAACTTCTGTCGAAGCTAAGGAGACATTTCCGGTCGAGCCGACCAAGGAAACAACTCCTGCTGTTCAACCAGAGGTTGCAGCCGTCGAAGAGTCTTCTTCTGCTGATGCTGGTGAGGCTGCAGTAGTTGCACCTGAGAAAGTGGAGAACGCTGCAACAGAAAACGCTGAAGCAAAGGTGGAGGCGGTTGCCGTAGCTGCACCCGAAAAGGTTGAGGTTGCAGTGGAAGCGGAGAAAAAGGCTGAAGCTGAACCAGTAAAGGCTGAGGCTGAACCAGTAAAAGCTGAGGCTGAACCAGTAAAGGAGGAGAGTAAACAAGAAGAGAAAGAAGCTGTTGTCACCGTTTGATGATTAATTAAATTTGTGAAAGTATTTTGAATGTTGTTGTATGTCACCTTGGTTTGATTTGCTACTACCAGATTGGTTTGGCTTTTGTTGTTCTTTGTATCTCAAAATGATTCTTCTTTGATTCAATTAAATATAAATCAGTTTTGCATCGTGAAAATTTGTAATCAACATTTCTTAAGTCGAACGTGTTCGTGTGTGAATTACGATCTCTGATTCTTTTTTCTCCGGAAGATACAATCGAAAACATTGAAAGATGCAAAATCCCCTGAAAACTAAAATCTTTCATTTGATCATTGATCTTTTTATTCTTGTGATGTGACTCCATCTTTCATTTGATTGTATATGCAATCTTAAGTCCTGCTCATAAATCGTAATTGGCAGTGTCAAAGAAAAGAAGAAAAAATATCAAATATTACTAAATGATTTCAATTTAATGTTAGAATGTTAAGAGATGTTTGACTACTTCACGAGGAGATGGGATCTGCATTGAAATACTACATCGAATATTGAGGATTTGGAGACTGAATATTAACACTTAGAGGATGAATGTTGGCAGTTGTTGACACCGGAAATCAACATTGCATCTGTTGGAGTATATTCGAATGTTTTCAAGTGGCAATGAATCCCTTTGATTCTGATATTATCTATCTATGGAGTCAAAAACACTCTTGTTTTGTATCTGGTAACTTGCGGACACAAGAGTTGACAGTTCATCATTCATCAGGATTCGGAGGATTGGACTAGTGATGAAGGTTGTTGTCGCATAAACACTTCTGGTTTTAAGCAGTATATGAAGTATACGGAACATTGTTCTCGTCGCTACAACAAAACTTCTATCATCATGTTACCTCAATTTGTGGTCTCACGGTGGATGGATTCCGTACACCTTCCTCCAAATTCTGATTTAACTCTTTCTATTGGTATAATACAAAACAAGGTGTTTACGTATTTTGTTTTATCCTTGTTTAGCTAGCTTTCTCTAGGTCTAGCTACTCTTTTGTGATGAATGACTTGTGCCATCTATTTATAGTCGTTTTTTCTTCTTCTTAGTTCTTGTTTGGCCAAAAGAGAAAAAAATTCAATTTCAATGGTTAGAGTCTTGAGAAATGTGAGAATGGTTTGATTCAGTTCCTCTTACCGTTACTTCACGGACTTTTTTCTGCCGTCTTACTCTATAAATAAATATCCAAATAACTAATTAATTACATTATCAAATACCATTTCCTGCCCACGCCTATTAAATAGGCCATTTAATATGCAAATATACGAGTAGATATTTTAGTAGTATCTCTAACCATAAATTAATAGACACGTGAATTTCCCCATTAACCGCCAAGAAAAGACAAAAGAAATTGTAGAAAATCAATAAATTAGCTCAAGAAATCTGTAATCATTTTTAAAATTGACAATAAAAATAAATAAATATACCGTTTATTTTTCAAGTAACGGAGTTAGATTGATTTCTATAAATAGTTAAAAATGACCAATTCATCTTCTTCTTCTTCACAAACTTTCTTTCTCCAACAAATATTATTCAGTGCCGAGTCAAAATTAGTGTTGAGAATTTGCTGCTTCTGATCAGGTCTGTTTTATTTAATCTCTGTGAATTTTATTACTTCTTCTTGTTGGATCTCATAATGCGATTTATCAGCTGCGATTAAATCTGTTTGATTGAAATTTATGCCTGATTAGGAAAAATTATCTCTAATAGTGGATCAATTTCGTTTTTTTAATTCGGGTTTTCTTGGGTTATGCAGTGAGTGAAGAAAGTTTGAAGCTTTGAGTAACTTTGAAACAATGGAGGTATTTGGAAAATCTCATGTGGTTGTTGGCTCTGCTAATGTTATTTACTTATCTGCTATATTGGGTCACGAAGGACCCAATCACAAATGTGATTGGAAATGCGAGAATGAGAATGTGTGTGGGAATATGTACCGTTGCAAACTAACTGGGTTGACTCATGTTTGTGACAAGAACTGCAACCAAAGGATTTTGTATGATAATCATAACTCTTTGTGTCGAGCTAGTGGTCGGATTTTCCCGCTTTCTTTGGTTGAGGAACAGGCGGTTAAAGGAGTGAGGAGGAAGCTTGATGATGAGAGTCAACAACAACCTTCTGAAAGTTGTGTTAAGCGTCGTCGACGTGATGCTCAGTTTCATTCTTCTCCTTTTGAGAGGTCTTTTGCTGCTGTGAGTCCTTTTTGCAGCCAAGCTGGTGGAGATGGAATGGAGATTAACTAGTTCTTTTCTATCTCACCTAGAATAACTTGCTTTTCTTTTTCGTTTTGGACAAGTATGCAATAAGAGATATTTACTCATGTGCTCTTACAGAGAGTCTAGGCTTAGCTCTCTGTCTGAAGAAGCACTTTTATCTTAGTATTGTTGAACTCTATGTAGTATTTAACGTAGGAGAGACTTTATGATTCTGCTACTTTGTTCTGGACGTTCTTGTTTTCGCTATTATTAGGTGAAGTAGAATAACACCCTTGTTTCAGCTTTCTTTCTAGTGCTGTCTGATATTCTCCTCTCGCACCTTTTCTTAGCTTTGTATCTTGTTTTTGCTTGCCTCTTGTACCATTGGTCATTCTTTTAAGTTTATTGCGACAGGTTTTTGTCACATTGCTGAAAATTGCAGTGTAGGTTTCCACCAAGTTTTTCAAGACCAATTTCTTTCTGGTTTGTCATCTTGTAGAATATTCCTCTTCATCCTCTCAATGGAGACATTGTTGTATCCTATACTTTGTTCAAATTTAACTTACTTCCTTGCAGTGATTGATGAGCACTAGAAGTTCTGAAAGTTTTTTCTGTTTGTGCAGGTTTCACAATCTTGCCATGCAAGAGAGTTTAGTTACCATTATTTGACTGTTATGTTTCTTAATTCTCAGTGTTTGAGGAGTAAGTCTAACAATTGGAAGCTTGAATTTTTCTTTGTAGGTAGGTCTATGTTTGTGCTCAGCAGGCAGCAGAGGAAGGACGGTTGTCGAAAGAAATGATACCCGACGTAAGATTGCGGATGAAGACACAAGTAATCTAATATCTTACATCAATGGAACTGCGTGAAAGAAAGGAAAGGGTTGGTGCTCTTCTTTGCATTCAAAAATGGATGATTCTGGTACGTAGTAGCTTATTTACAACTACTTGTTCTTTACTTAATATATCCAGACAGTGTAATAGGGGCTAAAAGAAACATCAAATAATATATGCATTTCCCATGTAATGGTAATTGTTGGAATGGAAAATGTTATTTTGTCAGTGAGGAAAATTCTGAGGTGGATTTATATTGAACTATATCATATAAGACAGAAAGGCGAAGGTGTGGTGGTTGATGTGACAACTATCTTACTGGGACACAGAGAATTTTGCCCAAAAAAGTTGGCAAAGTATCAATTGTTGGCTCGTCCTCTGCTATAAGGTACAATGCTGGAACATTTCTCCTTAGCTATTGATTATTATGATGGAGGTTATATTCAACTTAGAGCAAAATATGTGAAGTAGATCTTTTGTTGTTTGAAGAAATCAATGTAATATCTAAATTATGACATATTCTTACAGTCTTCTGTGCCTTTCAATCTGCTACAATGCTTTCTTCAACTTTGCAGAAATCTGTACACATTCTGATTAATCTTTGACGTTTTCTTAATCGAATATGAATTAAGTGTTGTTTCTTCTGTATCAAATCCAGGTTAGAGGATGAACCGAGCAGCCAAATCTTCAGAAGTTCAGAACCACCTAGTCCGAATCATAATCAGAATCAAAACAGCAAGGTGTGGCAGTGGCTCCCTAAGGTTAGCATCAAGATCCAAACCTAATACCTTGAGCATCATCAATCTACAGAGTTCTCCCTCCACATTCAGCGGCATTTTCGTTTGTTTTTATAGTAACCACTAAGCTCAATCTACTGAAACAAAATATCTCGTTGTTGATGATATTATACAAACAAGTAAAATGTCTATTTGAGCTTCTTTCATGCTTCAAACATCATCTAAATTCAGACACAAAACAAGCTTCTCTATACACACCCAACTTTTTTACCTAAAAAGAATGGAGAAATTGAGCAATTTTCAGAAATCAGAACTGAGTAAAATGTGGCAAAGACGATAAATGGGCTTTTTTCAGGCCCAGCATATCATATATAACCCAATGGGAGATGAGAAGGAGGGAGAGATAAGACTGAGAAGCAGAGAACCGAAAGAAGAAAACAAAACTCTCGAAGTCGCAACAGAAAAGAAACGAGAGAGATATGGTGGTAGGCGGCGGAGGAGAAGGAGATCAGAAGAGAAGCAGCGGAGAAATGATGGCGATGGCGAGTTTATTCAACGATCAGCAGAATCCAATTCAACAGTTTCAGGTTAAATTCAAAGAAGTAGAAACTAATTTCAAGACATGGTTGTCGAAACAGTCGATTCCGGTGGAAGCCGCCGTCGTATCCACCATGAGCGGTGTACAAGGAGCTTTCATTGGTGGTCTCATGGGAACACTCTCTCCTGAAATGCCTCAAGCCGGCGTTGACCCTCAAGCCATAGCTTCGATGAAACAAGCTCAGGTTTCAACTCTATATAAACCCTATCCTCATTCAAATGTTTGTAAAATTGAGGTATGAGAATTAGGGTTTTTGAATCTGTAGGCTCTTGTGGGTGGTCCTTGGGTCCAAGCTCGGAATTTTGCTGCAATTACTGGTGTGAATGCTGGAATTGCTTCTGTTATGAAGCGGATTAGAGGCAAAGAGGATATTGAATCTGCGTAAGTTTCATTCTTTGTGATTTGGTTACCATTGAGAATGAAAGTAATGGTTTTAAGTTTGCAGAGTGGTGGCAGCGTTAGGATCTGGATTTGCATACTCATTGGTGAGCCAAGGATTGCAAGGACAACCTATGAATGCAATCACTACTGCTGCTGGTTTTGCTGTTTTTCAAGGAGTGTTTTTTAAAGTGAGTGATCATATTGAAAACTCTCTCTACTCATGGAAACTGTATATAAGCATTTTTTTTGGTTTGATTCCTTAGTTGGGAGAAAGATTCTCTAAACCGAGTACTGAAGATCCATTTTTCACAAGAGGAAGGACAATGCTAGTGAAGCTAGGTTTGGAGAAATACGAGAAGAACTTCAAGAAAGGACTTTTAACTGATCCCACATTGCCATTGCTCACTGATAGGTAATTATCTGAACTCCATGTAAAGTTTCTGCTAGCCTTTGTTTATGTTAGCAACTAAAGTTAATGACTTTATTAATCCAGCGCGCTGAAAGATGCGAACATCCCACCAGGGCCAAGACTTATGATACTAGATCATATCCAGAGGTTTGAATTCAACTTCTCTGATACTCCATTGATCAAATATACGAATAATTGCTGAATTTGTGGGAGCTATTCTCTGTTCTTTTGTGTATAGGGACCCGGAGATAAAGGGCAAACGAAAGTAGGAGCCATGTTGTTTAATCAAATATGTTTTGATGGTAACGATCTTCAAACACATATGTAATGCCTTTTACTTTTAGCTGCTATTGCCATGAAGAGCTCTTGTTAGATACTTCTGTTTCTATTACCAATGTTTGATTATCTTTAAAAAAATTGAGTAGTTCGTCTCAAATCAAATTGGATTATAGGTTCTGAATAAAACGAAAATGAAATATGCTTTGTATGAGAATAAGATGTTTATATTATGTATAGTTGATTGGCTTAAGATCAAGACTCGATAAAATTTTGGTTCATACAATTGGCCAATCACCAAAGTGATTCGATCAACTCTTGTTAAATTATTTGATTCTCTTTCTACCTAATTTGTACTGTTGATGTGAAGCTCCATTAATTCTCCTTTATTAAGAACAATAAGCGTGACCACGAAAGAAGAAACTTCGTAAGACGTCTCTGTTATGTCGTAATCACTAAAGTTACATGAATACAATAACGTTTTTTTTTAATGCGGTTTTTATGAAGGAAAATATTAATTTCCTATATCAAAATATCTCCATTAGAACAATAAGCGTGACCACGAAAGAATAAAACTTTCTGAGACGTCTCTGCAATCACAAATGTTGCATGAATTCGAGGAAATATAACTTCAAATTCCCCTAAAACAAATTTTTGTCAACATGGTTAAACACTTTTTTCTGGACATAATTTTAAAGGATTATGAAGAAAATGAAAATTTGTAATACTTATGCAAAATTTCTTTACATATCTTTTTAACACATTAAACTACTTGGATCCCACAATTAAAAAAAAAAAAAAA
>Ga0041059_1002032_pt1 | contig 15525 bp, 14 predicted proteins | sample AraColnosormetaG_FD_56232 | JGI IMG/M metagenome (GOLD analysis project Ga0041059, IMG submission 56232) | Arabidopsis roots microbial communities from North Carolina, USA - Col MF nosort | ecosystem: Host-associated > Plants > Roots > Unclassified | place: USA: North Carolina | collected...
TTGGTGGNTTTGGGTAAAAGTGCATTCGGGTCATATGGTACATTCTCCTATTAAATAAATATGGTGCACTCCTATGTTATTAGCTAAAATGTTTAGATTATCATTTAGAGTCATGTCATAAATAAAATTAATATTAATAAAATAAATGGTAAAACAATTACAGAACGGGTTTTATTTTGGAATTGGGTTATATGGTGGATGTATTTGAATCAATATCTATAAAATTTTAAAATATTATTAATATGTTGTTTTAATAGGGGTTAAAACTTCAGTCTTTTAACAATTGTCTCATGGATTCGTGGTATAGCGTTACTTAATAATAATTATAAACTGTGAAATATAAATATTTTATAAAAATAAAATTTGCAAGTTTAAATATATATTACTTTTAGAAAATAAATCGTCCTGCGGTATATCGCGGGTTAAAATCTAGTTAGTTTTATGTTTTATTACTAGATGATGATGACAAAAAGAAAATGTGAAAAAGGCACAAGAAGTGCATCAAATGAAGTGCATGGGTTGGGAACATGAACATGTAAATTTGTCTTTGCATGGATTTACGAAAAAGTTACGAAGACTTTACTAAACAAATCAAATCATTAGTTAACTAAAATAAACTTAGGATTCCTAAATATATTTATCGTTGGAAACTTGAACTAACCGCGTGTTGCCCGAGCTGGTCCCTCTCTGCCTAACCTATTACTAATATATTTCTTTTAACCGAGTCACCAGAACCAATCCCTAAAATATTTGATGCCACATATCAGATAGAACATGAGAGTGATTTTTTTCAAGAATAATATCGATTAAGTTTGAAACTTTGTGTTCACTCTTCACCACAAGCATATGGTGGTCATCGTGTACTTGAGTATTTGTTGGATATGGGCTGCCGATAATGACAAAGCCTGGCCTAAATTGTTTTGTTTAGCAAAGGGAAAATGGGTCCAGCTAGCCCATCTGCTCGGCTAGGCCCAATTAGACTTCCAACTGAAGAAAGATACAAAACAAAATCTGTAATCTGCAACCGTTAGGTCTTGTTTCCGACTACTAAAAACAGATTCAAAACTTACGAGTGTGGTAACAAAATTCTGGTGGAGGTGGAGTACAAATGGTCAATCGAGAGAAATGCATTTGTTGGCTTGAACTATTTTTATAATCTGAATCAAGACATAACAAAAGGTTAACTTATTTTATTCAATGGCAGATTATGATTTACACCCTCTTTTTGTAATTTATGATAATCTGCTACCTAATAAATCTTATAATAATTTATTATTGATGATAAAATTTCTATATCGGTTTGAGTTTTAAAAAAAATTAAGATTTAATACAATGTTATAATTATAAACCAAATTATATATCGATTTGTGTTTATAAAAAAAGAATAGGGCTCCGTTTGTTTCTCCATCCAGATGGATCATCTAGATGCAGATGAAAAATGATGTTTGTTTTTGACAAATTAATAGATCATTTGGATGTTCCATCTGAATGACTTTGTAAATTTAAGCTAATTTGTGAAACTCATTTGGATGGACTTGGTAGAACCATTCGGATGGAGATGATCTAGTCCAAAAAACAAATGACAAATATACCTTCTTTTAATAATGTTAATTTTCAATAGATTTCTTATTTAATATTTTTTTTAAATTACCTATTGTACCAAAAACTCTAAAAATTGTGAAATCACTGACTATTATTTTACGTCATTCGTTTTTCCCGCCAAAACCGCAAAATCATATTTTCTCGCCAACACCGCAAAATCATATTTTCCTGTCAAAACGTTAAAATTATATTTTCCTACAAAACCGCAAAATCATAATTTACCGCCAAAACCGTAAAATCATATTTTCCCGCCAAAACCGTAAAATTGTATTTTCCCATCAAAACCGTAAAATTATATTTTCCCACAAAACCGCAAAATCATATTTTCTCGTCAAAACCGTAAAATTGTATTTTCCCGCCAAAACTGCAAAATCATATTTTCCCGCCAAAACCCTAAAATCGTATTTTCCCGCCAAAACCGTAAAATCATGTTTTCCCGCCAAAACGTTAAAATCATATTTTCTTACCAAAACCGTATTATCATATTTTCCCGCCAAAACCCTAAAATCGTATTTTCCCGCCAAAACCGTAAAATCGTATTTTCCCGCCAAAACCACAAAATCATGTTTTCCAGCCAAAACGTTAAAATCATATTTTCCTACCAAAACCGTATTATCATATTTTCCCGCCAAAACCGTAAAATCATATTTTCCCGCAAAAACCACAAAATCATATTTTCTCGCCAAAACCGTAAAATCATATTTTCCACCAAAACTGCAAAATCACATTTCCCGCCAAAACTGTAAAATCATTTGTTCATTAAAATTATATTTGGTAATGATGTTAAATAATTGTCATTCGTTAAAATTATAGCATGGGTATTTTAGTCATTTTTATTAGAATGAGAATGTTGATGAATTACAAAATGATCAAACAAAGAAATATTTATTTAAATACATCATTTATGTAAAATACTAAATAATCAAACAAACATCATTCAAATGCATCATCCAAATAGATCATGTAAATGGATTATTTGGATGAAAATGCCAAATGATCAAACAAACAGGGCCTAGATAAAAAAATATTTGGACAACTTGAGAGACATGGTTTAAATTTTACAATTAAACAACTCTCAATGCTCATCCTTGGACATCCTAATAACCAACCTAAAACCAAATCATTTGTGTCTATTAATAACTTTATCATAAACAATATGCAACGAGGAACAATGAAAACAACTAGAACAATCTTCATATTTAGAGATGAACCGACTTATTCAAACAATTGTAATTAACTTAATCTATACTTAAAATTTTGAAACAATCTGAGAGGATCATCTAAAATACTTGAGATGAACCGACTTATTCATCACTCACTAAGCCTGAATTTAATTTTTAAACTTTTTTTGGTGTGAAGCATGAATTTAATTATGGACCAAAGTAGTTGTTTAACCAAAACAAGACAACATTATGAAATCAACAAGATGTCAAGATCCAAGACAAGAAGTCACACAATACACAATTATAAACAAATCAATAAAACCAACCATTCATACTAATTATTTTACCACATATATAAATTGATATACAGAAAATGGATCATCTCGGCCCATGTGCAAGCCTAGGGCCATTATGGCTAAGTTTATAGTCTAAATAGTGTATTGGACGGTTTCAAGCAATTATTTTTAATGACAGGTGTAAGCACTTATTTTTAATAAAATGGTTTTAATTGATTTTTATATTTAAATAAAGGGTTCAATTAATAAATTAAAGAGGAAATACATTTTTTTAAAACTATTAATCTAACTACATTTTTAACCACTCTTAAAAATCATTTTCAGATCATTATTGGTTATATATTAAGTTTCGTTGGGACGAACACAAAAAGACAATTAATAAAAGAAGACATAAACATTATCTAAAGATGTGTCTTATCATTTCTGTTAGTTGAACAAATAAAAAATAACAAAGACCAAAGAGATTTTTATTTTTGAATTTGTTGGTATTCTCCTTCTTGCAAAGATCTAAAATAGCACAGCTCCTCGAGTAACACGTGTCATAATTTCACGACTTCATCGTATCTATTCTCATCTAAATTTATGGAAACATCACTTTCACACTTCCACAACAAGCCACACATTCCAAATAACCAAACCAAGCTACTAATTATTCTTCCAATAAGAAAATATTTACATCTAAATCCTTAATTTATAAGAGCATTTAACCTAAATAAACTATTTTGTAACTATTAATATATATGCACCCTACCAAAAAAATCTAATATCTATGCATATTTCTATTTATAGAACAGTTAAATAAAAAAATGTTTAGGGCTTGTTCTATGCAAACTGAAAGTCTTTTTTTATGTTATGATAAGTTCCCGTTTCTTCTTTCTTTTTTGGGTAATATTAGAAAGTAACCATAGAATTGAAAAGAATGTAGTAACTAACCATTGTCAGTTTATATGTGAGTAAATAACCTTATGACGGCATAAGAAAATACAAAAATATCCTTGCAAGTTGAACCAAAAGCAAGAGTATGAAAATAGCATGATATTTATAAAAAAGGTGACATTTTATAATGTGTTATAAGAATAAATAATATGTTATATGAAAAAGTAGCATGTTGACAGAGAAAGATTTCCAGTTATAACGTGTAATTCGAAAAAGTAGCATGGTACAAAAGAAAATAACATACAATTTAAAAAGAAAACATAACGACGATGATTCCAAGAAAGAATCAAAATCGAACAAAATAAATAGCACGATATTTATCAAAAAAGTGACATTTTATAATGTGCTATTAGAATAAATAATTTGTTATATGGAAAAATAGCATGTTGTTTGAGAGAGATTTTCAATTATAACGTGTAATTCGAGAAAGTAGCATGGTAAAAAAGAAAATAACATACAATTTAAAAAGAAAACATAACGACGGAGATTCCAAGAAAGAATCAAAATCGAACAAAATAAAATGAGAAATCTTCTGCAAATTGAGGGAAAGATGATCCGTCAATATAAATAACGTTTAGCAGCCTAAATTTATCGAAAAAGAGACTTGGTGGTTGTGATGGTGGAAGATGTGGTGGTTGTGGTGGTGGAAGAAAGAGAGATGAGTGGTGGTTTGTTCGGATTCATCAAAAGTTTTTCGCCATATAATCATCTAAGTGTTCTGTGTGATTTTGTAAAATAGCATGTAATACATATAAAATTCGACAATGGGTATAAAAGTAATTGCAAATGATGAAAGAGAGTGTATTCTGACACCATAGTTACTTTGTTAATTCTTTTACAATTCATAGTCATTTTGTGCATATTCTCTTCTTTTTTTTAGGTAAGAATATGACTTTCTATTTCAATTCAAAAGTTCTTGTTATCCAACAAAATAGTTACCATGGATTTGTATTTATACTATACTCTAATGTTATTGAAATAAGATTTAGAACATCTTTAAATCGTAATACAGTGACAATGATTATGTCATTTAAATTAACAAAATTTGATCTATACCAAAAAGTTTGATAACACAAGATAACTTGATTGTTTAGATTCAAACTCAAGCATCAAATGTCCTTAAAGTAGAACTTAGGAAAAATGATTAGCAACTGCATAAAAAGACTCCATCATATAATCAAACTTTAAAAATATCTTATTAGCTATACACAATATTGTCATTATATAAGCACATCTCTAAACAAACATAAATCATATTGTAAACACCATAACCATTATACTTACCATTTTTTTTGTGTCAAAATCCATTATACTTACTATGTATCTACAGAAAAAGACGCCATCACATATGGAAACTTGAAAAATATCTTATTAGCTATACAAAATATTGTCATCGTATATGCACATTTCTAAACAAATATAAGTTATGTTACAAAACACCATAATCATTATATTTACTTCTTTTTTTTTTCTCGAAACCTATTAAACTTACTATTTATGTGTAATGGTTGCCAAAATTCAGAATTAACCGAGATTGACTAGTGCTGATAAAAAACTATATTATTTATTTTTAAACACATAATTAAATACATTTCTCCAACACAAATATTTTATATACTATTGAAAATGTTTTAACCAAATAAAAATAATATTTACTCTCTTTTAAATATTCAAAACTCTAGCTATTTTAACATATCATTTTGTAAGAAAATTATATGAAACTCAAAAATCACAATAACTCAGTGAATAAAATTAAATTAAAAGAGCTACTCACTTATGACTATGAAGAGTCATGCTCATGAACAAAAGAATTAAAAAAAGAAAACACGTGCTAATGCTTCTCCTCCTCCTCCTCCACATCGCCGGGTTTTCCTCTTCCTCCCCCGTGAAAACTGCATTTATATCAATTCTTCAGATTCCCCAAACCCTAAATTCTCTCTCTCTCCCAATTTTTCTCCGTCGTTTTCCCCCAAATTTCCTCTCTTTTTTATGTCTTCAAACTTCAAATCCAATCTTCTTCTCTCTCCAGCTCATTGACTCAACCAAATCTAGATCAAAGTTTGAATTTTTAAAACCTTTCTTTTTTTTGTTGCTTCCTTCCAAAAAAAAAAACGTTTCTTTTTTTTTTTTTNTTNTTNTTCCTTCTGCATCTGAAAGTTTGTATTTTTCCTGGGTTTTTACCTTTCTTGGTTTGAATAGACAAAAGGGTTTTCAAAATTCTGTAGATTTCATTGTTACAAAAAATGGGAGCGGTGACGTCATCAATGGCGGCGAAGTTTGCGTTTTTCCCGCCAAATCCGCCGTCGTACGGCGTAGAAGTGGTGGAAGGAAAGCTGAGGCTGATTGGTGTAGAGAACGTGAAGGAGAATGTTGAAGTATTGAAGCTGAAGACGAAGAGAGGTAATCAGGTGGTTGCGGCGTATATTAAGAATCCTACAGCTTCACTTACGCTTCTTTATTCTCATGGTAACGCCGCGGATCTTGGTCAGATGTTCGAGCTTTTCTCCGAGCTTAGCCTCCATCTTCGTGTTAACTTAATTGGGTAATTAGTTTGTTAACTCTTCTTGCTTGGAGTTTGATTGATTTTAAGACAAGATTTGAAAGTTGTTTTTCATGGATTAGGACAAGTTGGTTTTGTTTTGTCGGAAATGTTCTAAAAAGTAGAAAGTAAAACATTTGATTGTCTAGAATCAAACTGTTGGATCTGTTGTGGTTTTGGTGAACTTGTAGAGCTTAAAGAACCAAATATTGGAGCTGAATTGCCTCAAAAACCGACACTTCTAGGAATCGAGATTCTATATATTTTGTCTTTGGTGCATAGCGTTGGATTGATATAAGTGAGATCCATTGGATTGATCTCAGCAAGATTTGGTAGATAATGGATCTGTTGTGGTTTTTTTGAATTTTGATGAACTTGTGGAGCTTAAAGAACCGATATTGGAGCTGAATCGCCTCGAAAACCGACACAAATATGAATTGACATATTCGATATGTATCGCCTTTAGTCAGTAGCATAGGATTGATATAAAGTGAGATCCATTGGATTGATTTCTGCAATTTTTGGTAGATAAAATTTCGAGCAATCTTGAAGCTGTTCTCATTAGGGCAAGTTTTTGTTTTATCGGTTAGTGTCGGCTCATCTTGAGGTTGTAGATAGTTAGAAACAAAGGAGAATCATGTGAATGGATCTTGGTTTTTAGATCAGACATAAGTGAGATCCATTGTATGAATATTGATTTGTTTATGTGACTGTGTTGTGTAATGATTCAGGTATGATTATTCGGGTTATGGGAGATCTTCAGGGAAGGTATGATCCATTGTTTTTGATTTTTAGTCAATCAAATTTCTCAAGAATGATGTTTTTTTTTCCAACAGCCTAGTGAGCAGAACACGTATAGCGATATAGAAGCAGTGTATAGATGCTTGGAAGAGAAGTATGGTGTGAAGGAACAAGATGTTATCTTATATGGACAATCTGTAGGAAGCGGCCCGACTTTAGAATTGGCTTCTCGGTTACCTAACCTACGAGCCGTGGTTCTTCATAGCGCTATTGCTTCCGGACTTAGAGTCATGTACCCTGTTAAACGAACTTACTGGTTCGACATTTACAAGGTTCTTGTACAAACTTTTCTTTTTTCCACATTCCCTACTTTACTTATGTGCTAAATTTTAATTGTTGTGATTGCAGAATGTCGAGAAGATATCGTTTGTCAAATGTCCGGTTTTAGTAATACACGTGAGTATTATCTCACGTTTATTCGGTTTTTAATGTCGTTTAGTTATTGATCCGAGGATATCGAATGTTTGTGCAGGGAACATCAGATGATGTTGTTAATTGGTCTCATGGGAAGCAATTATTTGAGCTATGTAAAGAAAAATATGAACCGCTTTGGATCAAAGGAGGGAACCATTGTGATTTAGAGTTATATCCGCAATACATAAAGCATCTAAGAAAATTTGTATCGGCGATTGAAAAGTCGCCGATACTTAGAAATGGACCGGTGCCACTAACAGAGAAGGCAAGGAGTAGTACGGATATTAGAGAACCTGCAAGACCAAGCACAGATCAGAGAGATAAATCAAGAACAAGCACGGATCAAAGAGAGATGCCGAAGCTGAGTACAGATATAGCGAGAGCAAGCGTTGATAAGAGGGAGAGAACGAGAAGAAGCGTTGATGGGACTGAGAAACCGAGTAATTCCGCGGAACAGCAACTAGTACAACCAGAGAAAGGAAGGAATAGCATTGACAGGTACATTTCTCAGAGTTTCTATGATGTGTTGATGATCATGTTGTTGATGATCATGTATGATAACAGGTTTGGGGAGATGATAAGATCAGTAGGATTTTGCAACATAGATTGTTTCAAGCCTACAGCAACAGCTAAGTGAGGTAAAAGAGAAGAAACATAAACACACTCACAGACAATACACATGGATCCAAGACATCTAACTTTAGTTGTTTGATTTTGGTTTGTTATCTCTTTCTCCACTTACTTCCTCTTATGCTATGGAATTTAACAAGTCACACATCAATGTTTGATTCAAAAGCTTGGTTTGGTTATTTTAAACTATGAATGATACAACAGATTAGAATATGTTTACGCCTAGTACATCGATCTTTCTATTGCTTAAGGTGGCTTTGTGCCTAGGCATGCTCTTAAAACCAAATATGTATATAGATATGAAGCAATAGCTAAGAGTCATGAAAAGGCAAAATATGTATCTGCATTACAATTTTTATACAGAGTTTTTTTACAAACAACACTCATGGTGGTATATAACACCGAAGCAAAAGTCCGCTTAGAACACTCAACGACAAAAGTACAAACATATAAGAGAAGAGAAGTCTTGTCTTCTTCATTATTTGATTTCACATAGAAGAAAAAGCAAAAGCTAAACACCAAACTGCACATTTTCTCATACCGGGATTTACTCACGAGGAGCGTTCTTCTTGAATAGCGCATAAGCATCGCTGTAAATGGCGATTGCATTGGACAATACCGCAAGAACAATCATGAAAATAGCTAAGGTTGTGTCCCTGTTTGTTGCTTTGTCATGACGATCCCTGCGAGAACATACAAAAATCGAAATAAATTTACCAAATCTGCCAAGGATTGTGTGGAGGTTTATATAAACAATCTACTTACTTTAGTATGATAGAAGCTGGGAAGATGAAGCCGAGACAAACAGCGGCGGTTGCTCCAGTGAATTGGAAAGCATCCCAAATGCTTGGGATGAAGTTTGCACCCAAGAAGATTACAGAGATGAGACCGGCAGTGAGGCAACCGAACCTCACATTTGAGGTAGATAATGATCGAGCGGAAGGGAACAAGAGCCCGTCAATGTTAATCCGAAGAGGGTAGAAAACAATCGGGAACACGAGCATCAAATGAAGCGCGTAGCTAACTCGAACCGCATCATTAAGGATAGAACCAAAAGGGATTCCAAGATCAGTGTCAAAGTTTGCAAGGACATCATCAAGAGTATCATCACCAAACAAGAGGAACCCGAAAATACTTGTCATTATGTAAACAGATGAGCAGAGCATAAGTGCTGATCGAACAACAGGTCTTATCTGAGAGGGGTCTTCGAGCTCGTTCTGTATACTGTGAACTGCAACAAGTCAAACAAAACCAAGAACCATGAGATTATTTTCCATTTTTTAAAGCTATGCTTCCAAATTAAGAACTAAGCACATACATACCATTGTAATGGCAAATGAATGCTGTGACAAGAACAGGTACGACTGTGAAGAGATTCCAGAAAGATGTTAAGTCAGTAACATCTGGTAACAATCTTGGCATCGCCACACCGCCACTGATCAACTTCATAATTGAAATTCCCGCAGTAATAATGAGAAACACAACCGCCAGAGCCACGGATAAGGCCGATGTAAATTTCAAAGAATCTGCAAAGAACAGCATAATCATATATTCAGTACCAAACATAGAAATATCTACGACAAGGAACGAATCAGACACTAACCGATTCGCTTGAAGCAAGCCAATGGAGCAAACACACCAAGAGTAGTAATCAGAAGAATAGCAGCTCTTCCATTCCACCAATGGTGACCAAACCATCCTTCGAGAACACCGAAATGATGGATACCATCTTCCGTCTTTCCAGCCAACACATCACCTTCAAACACAAACACAAGATTCAACAACACAGTGGCAACATAATATCGAAAAACTCGAAAGACGAGGATAACATAACAATACCTATAATGATCATGTATACAATCAAAACACCGATGTTATTAACTAAAACCGCGACTTGAAGCAAAATCCTTCCAGGATTACCAAAAGAACCACCCATTAAACCACCGTAAGATCGATTCTTCCCAGCTTTACTAAACCTAAGCAAGAACTCAATCGACGCATCAGTCAAGAAAGCCATAACAACAATCATCGTGATTCCAAGTCCAAGTCCAAGAATCTTCATTGTAGCAGGCAAAGCCATGATACCAGCACCAATTATAGTCGTGGCGAGGTTAAAAACCGCGCCACTAAAAGAAGCTCCATTGAATTCATCATGAGCAACTTCATCTCCATGACACTCTGGTAATAACGGAGCAGCGATATCATTAGAGCAAGTAGAACTGTTCCTCCTTGGAATTGGAGCAACATCTCCAACAACTGTCATCTTTGAAATTGCAAGCTGTCAAAATTCATTTAGAGAACAAAAATAACATAAGACATCGTACAAAAATAAATCTTTATACGTATTATTGAAGCAACGAACCTTAAAAGAGACGAACTTTGATTCAACTGATTAGACAAGTAGGAATCGAAAAACCTAAAATTGATTCAAGCCCAGTTGATTTTGATCGAAAGTTGACCCAGAAATTGGATTCTGATGAAATTGATTAAAAAACGAAATTTTACTGTTTGAAAAAAAGACTTTGAACTTTGATTCAAAAATTACAAGATTATACACAAGTAGGAATCAAAAAGCTCTAAAATTGATCCAAACCCAATTGATTTTATTACAAAAACCAATTTTATTACAACCTTAAAAAGAGACAAAACTTGGATTCAAGTGATTAAGACAAGTAGGAATCAAAAGATCTAAAATTGATTCAAAACCAATTGATTTTGATCGAAATTGGTTTGACCCAGAAAATGGATTCTGATTGAAGAAATGAAATTTGACTGTTTTGATTCAGAACTTACACGATTAGACAAGTAGGAATCAAAAGACCTAAAATTGATCGAAACCCAGATTTTGGTAGGAGAAAATGGTTTGGTGCTAGAATCAGACACCAAGGTAGAAGAATTAGGAAAATATTTATGAAAGAGTGGAGAGATTAGAGAGAAGATTTTTAATCTTCTAAAGAAGAAATTTGAGGAGAAATGATTTTGGAGATGAAGGGAAATTATAGGCCTCACGATTTTGGTTTTGCTGACGATGGAAATTGTGATTGTGTACGACACTATAATCTTTTAAAAATGGATTTTGTTTGTTTATTGGATAATGAGGTACGTGTGTATCCAGGAAAGGTGAATTAAATGAGATTAGATTAAATTAAATTGTCAAATTTACTGTATTATGTTGACTATTTATTTGATCTTAGGTGGTGCTGATTGGATTTTGGAGAAAATCGACGCAGTGTTTAGGATTTTCTGAATTGTATATAATATGCTTGAAAGTTTATAAAATAGAAGAGAATTATGGTCTCAAAAAGATACTATATATAAAGGTAAAAACATTATGTAATTGGTTTAACTAAACATATGATATTTTATTTTATTTTGTATGTTATGTAGTATTGGTAAATTTACTTATGTTGCATGATTAACAGTTTTCTAATTCTGGTTTCTTAAAAAACGTAAATTGTAAAAGGAAAAAATATAGTTTGATACGCGAACTTATAAAAACTGGTTATTTAGTACGTGAATTTCGTATATTGTAATTTAATATAAGTATAATTCATTGACCACTCATTTATATTACGTAAAAATCGTTGACCAAGTTAAAATTTATACGATGTTATTTGGTGTTAACAGACATGATAACAACCGTTAACTAGTTTTTGTTAGTTTTCAATACAATGTTGTTTCACCACAATCGAAATGGGAAAAAATGTCGTTTGATTGTTCAACTTTTAAATTGTAGATATTTTATACATCAAATTCACATGTGATCATTTTATACATGAACTAAACGTTGATCAGCCATTTTAAATATAAGAATATGTGACCAGACTAAAAAGACATATCACTGTCTAGGCCTAGATATTCAGATTTCGGTTTGGATTTTGTTCGGATTTAATCGGATTCAGATAATTCATGTAGGAGAGTGTATTATCCATTTGGATTTTATAACTATTCAGTTTTGATAGGTGTTAGATTTGGATCCAAAACTGATATGAATCTAACATCTATCTGAAGTGAATAGTTATAAAATCCTAACATATAATAAACTCTCCTATCTGAATTAACTGAATTAGAATAAATCCAAACCGAATCTGACCCAAATCTTAATGTTTAGGCTTAGATAGTGGTATATCTTTTTGGCATGGTCAACACATTCTCATGTCTTAAACGGCTTGTCAACATTTAGTTCATGTATAAAATTGTCACATGTGAAGTTAGTGTATAAAACTGCCATGTTTTAAAAGTTAGTGTATTAAATGACGTTTTTCCCGTTTCGATTATGGTAAAACGACGTCAGTATTGGGTACTAACGGAGATTAGTTAACGACTGTTATCAGAATTTGTTAATGTTAGATAACGTCGTGTAGATTTTGGTCTGGTCAATGATTTTTATATGTATTAAATGGCCGGTCAACAATTTTTACATGTATTAAATGGCCGGTCAACAATTTTTACATGTATTAAATGGGCATATTTGAAGTTAACGTATTAAATGACCACCTTTTAAAAGTTTGCGTATTAAACAACATCTTCCCCAATTGTAAAAGTGAAAAGATAACTTTTTATCATTTAAAATTCCGCCAAAAGCAAGATCCAATCTGTTGAGCGGTCATAGAGTACCTAGCAAATCCAATTTTAATGCACTGAACTATGCATTGTTGCCTACGAAAGTTGAGTAACAGATTATAGGGAGATTTGTCGGTGAGACCTATATCCTAGGCTAATTTGTTTATTTGCCTTTCGTAGTTATGAACTAGAACGAAAATATAGAAACTTAAATAGATCTAAACCTTAGTTAGTCGAGAACCATGATACCCGGAGAAACCCTAAAACACCCAACGCCTTAGTCTCATACTTTACAACTGATATCCATTCTGCTTTCATACCTTTACTTTGGTTTCATTCATAGTTTTCATTTTCTTTCATTGCATTAGTTATAGGAAACACAAAACCAAAACCTCCAAGTTTAGTTTTGTGTTAGATAGATCTTCTTCTCTGAATTCAATACTCTGTAGCTACACTCTATGTGGGATCAATCCTAAAATACTATTACTGATTACTGTGCACTTGCAGTTAAGGTGTGGTTTTTAGGTAAAATTTTTGAAGTAAAAACCATGACGCATCACTACACTTAACTCTATATGGGATTTCTGGTTTTAAAATTGAAATAATTTGAAAATCATGTTCATCGCCATCTTCGTCTTTAGCTTTTGAAGCAGTCTTCTCAAGCAAACCTTTTCTTTTATCACCTGATTTATAGGCAATTCAAGTAAGGCGAATCATAGGTTCTTTTTGTTGAATAGTTATGCCATGGAACATAGCACACTCTGATTGTTTCTTTTTCTATATTGATTACTTGTTTTGGGATTGTTGCGTCTATCGCAAGTTCCTCATCAAATGCAAAATCATGTCATTCAGTTTTGTGTTATCCTCAAAAGAGACTCTAACATAGTAACATTGTTTGTTGAAACAAAGTGCAACCAATGCTTCTCTCTCCTCTGCGGTTGAATCTCACGTGCTGTTATTTTCTTAATCACATTGACGCAGAAGTTCACCTCTTCGATGAAAATTTATACGTCGTGATTAGAGATGTTAATGATGGGTTAAAATCCACTGGGTACCCAAAACCCATATAAAATTTTAAGCCCATAGATCTACTTTTTCTGAAAAAAAAATACATGTTTAAAATGGGCTGGGTGTCCAAATAAATAAAACTCATATGGGTTTATCTCATTGGGTTATGGGTACCCATGGGTTTTATTAAGTCCTTTTTCAAGTGAATCAACATTTCTCGTAAAAAACAAATTCACATTTTTTCGCCAAAACCGCGATTTAACAGTTTACCGCAAAAAAGACATTCAACATTTTCCCGCCAAAAAAGACATTCAACATTTTCCGCCAAAAACGACAATCAACATTTTTCCGCCAAAACGCAATTCAACATTTTCCCGCCAAAAACGACATTCAACATTTTCCCGCCAAAACGCAATTTAACATCTTCCCGTCAAATAACGCGATTCAAAATTTTCCGTCAACAAATGATTTCACATTTTTCCGCCAAAAACGACATTCAACATTTTCTCGCCAAAAAGGATTTCACATTTTCCGGTCAAAAATGCAATTTAACATTTTCCCGCCAAAAATGATATTCAATATTTTTTCGCCAAAAACGCAATTTAACATTTTCCCATCAAATATATATGTAATACATAAAATAAATACAATTTAAAATATATTTATGAGGGATTTTTCTGCCAAACACGACTTGTGATCTTCACAAATAGTAGATTGGATCCATCTATGAGGGATTTTTATTGGACATCTCTAAAACAACGTCTTCGGCTCGTACTCCAAGCTTCTCTTTAACTTTACTTGCAAACTCTTTGTACATCATTGAATCTCGCAGGCAAACTAATCGATTTTCCTCCATAGTTTCAGATTCTAAATTCCAAACCAACGGATCGACCTTCACCCATTCTCTTATAACGAGCATAACATGCTCTTAAGCAGTCATTTATGCAGCGTTTACGGTTGGTAGGAGGAGAATCAATCAAGTCCTGATTTTTTGGTTATTTCAATAATAAACACTAGGCCTGGGCAAAATACCCGAATCCAAAGAACTGAACTGAACCCGACCCGAAAAGCCCGATCCGAACCCGAACCCAAAATTTTAAAATATCCGAACGAATCCTAAACTTTAAAACCCAAAAACCCGAACCCAAATCTGATTGAACTTGAACCTGATCAAGTACCCGAACATATCTAAAATATATATACATAGAAATAATTTAATAGTAACAATCATATTTACAACAACTTAATTGCCTAAATGTTTTTGGATTTTAACCTATTTTGTATATTTTTGGGTAATTTAATTATTTTTGATTGATTCGGATAAAAAATACTCAAATTCTTTTAGAAGTTGTGTATTTTCAAGTAATTTGAATATATTTTGATACAAAATTTTGAGTTTTGGATACTCCGGGTAAACCCGAATCCGAACCCAAAAAACTCGATCCCAACCAGACCCATACCTAAAGTCTTAAAATACCCGAACAGCTCTTAAATTTTTTCTAGTCATGATAGTTGTATCTTTAACATAAATCTTATAGCAAAACTATACTTTTTTTTTTTTTTTTTTTTTTTT
>Ga0041059_1002033_pt1 | contig 15522 bp, 14 predicted proteins | sample AraColnosormetaG_FD_56232 | JGI IMG/M metagenome (GOLD analysis project Ga0041059, IMG submission 56232) | Arabidopsis roots microbial communities from North Carolina, USA - Col MF nosort | ecosystem: Host-associated > Plants > Roots > Unclassified | place: USA: North Carolina | collected...
TTTTTTTTTTTTTTTTTTTTGACAGCCTTTTGATTCAAGACTCAAAAGGTATAATTATGTGTGTGAGGGCCTTGCTCGCAAATTATTCACAAAATGGATTAATCTAATAGCGAAAGAATAAAATAATTCACAAGATAAAACACGACAAGGTCATTTTTGTCGTGTAGTATCAAAAATCACAAGATATAAAATACAAAGTTTAAGACAAACAGATAAAACACGACAGACACGGAAGAACAACAATAAACAAGTATAATCAGCAAAATAGACGGAACAACAACAACAAAAATATGTACAATATAATCATCTTGTGTTACAATTAACATTTAAAATCAGAGACATATAGACTGTAATCTATCCTATCAATGCTACAATTCTCAAAAAATAGTATAACATTTCATTTATGAGAGAGAATGAGAGATCACATTGGTGTGAGTTGTTGGCGTAGCGGGTGTAACCGAATCTTGTATATGTGCGAGATTAGTATCTCCAATATGGAATTGCAAACTCATTGATGTTTACGTTTATAAACTCATAGAATGAGAACTTTTATTAGATATAGAACTTTGAGAGCGACAAGACTATTTCTCAAGCATGTGGTTGATAGGAGAAACCGTTAACCGTGAGACCTCCATCAACACAAATGGTTTGACCTGTGATATAAGAAGCTGCAGGTAGACACAAGAAGACCACTAGTGATGAAACTTCATTCGGCTCTCCAACACGGCCAAGTGGAGTTCTACTCAACAATCCCTCCTTTTTACTGACGTCTTCAAGAAACTTTTAACACAAAAATTGAGAGATAATTAGAGAAATTGATGTCGTTAAATCCACAAAAATAAAAAGATGTAAAAGTTATTTTTATTTTACCGATTGAGACTGAGCAGTCTTGACAACATTAGGTGCAACAGCATTGGCTCTTATGCCGTCTTTTGCCCATTCACATGCCAAGTTTCTAGCTAATTGATTTAGAGCTCCTATAAAAGAAGTCAACAAAACACTACAAAATAAGGAAGCAGAAAACTCTTTGTTTTGTTTTTTTTGGTAAAAAACTCTTTGTTGATTAGTCAGATTTGGAGTAATTTACCTTTTGTTAGACCATAAATGGATCCACAGTCAATTAGTGATACAACCCCAGCAACAGAGGAAAGGAATACAATGCTTCCATAGCCTGAAGCCTTTAAGAGAGGATGTGAAAGTTGACAAAAATGGTAAGCAGCTTCCAAGTTAGTTGATATATGAAAAGTGAAATCGTCTGCCACATATTCTGTTGTTGGCTTTCCGCGAAGTACCCCCACGTTATTTACCTATGTTGAACAAAAATTCTCTCTTAAGTTATCTTTTTGTTTTGTAGAGTTTGCTTAGTTGTTTCTATATAAAGATCATTCACTTACAAGAATGTTGAGTTTGCCATCGAAAATCGAGGAGACGGTTTGCATCAGTTTTTCTCTCTCAGGATGAGAGGTTACATCACATACTGAACCACTCACTTGAAACCCTTTATTTTCCCATTCGCTTAAACTTTGATTGAGCAAAGTTTTGGATATGTCACATATGTGGATTTTAGCTCCAAAACCAGCTAACTCTTCTACTATGGCATAACTAAAACATTCCACAAATATGAATTCCATGTAATCTTGACCATTCAGGTTGTTATATCGAAGCAGAACATAAACTTAAGAGAATAGAGAAGAACTACGAACCCGATTCCGCTGGCTGCACCGGTCACAAGAGCAGTCATACCTTGAAGACTCCATAATCTTTTGTCCATTTTTCTAGTGACCATATACCAGAAATGCCACAAACTATATATACAATGAATATGGATCAGATAAGTGTGGAGTATGTTTTTGTATGTGTGGTGGAAATATTATGTAGCCGTAAGAGAGAACATTACAAAAATATCTAAGTTAGTGGCCCCGGCAAAAATGACATTTTGTAGTCAAAACCTTTGGCCAAAACTTTCTTATGGCTAGATAACAACTTTTTAGTGTCTTCCAAAAGTAGAAGTCTGATAATAACAAAGGCCTAAACCCTATTGCTTATCCACCTTGAACAAAGTAAACTAACTATGAACTCTTCATCACTAATGACCTTAGAAGATAACTCTTCTACGACTCTCTACTACTATACTACTTCCCCCAATACTCATTCTTTTCTCTTTATCTCATTTTTTCCTTGCTTCCTTCCCTATATGAAGCTTATTATAATGGCAAGCAAATAGGAAAATGTTTCTCTCATACTTTTCGTGTGACAAATAGTGATGTAAGAGATGATGGATCTTGACTTAATTTGTAATGATATCTTTAGTGAAACAGACAATAAAGGAAAGAACTATCAAGCTTTTGCGTTCACCTTTGAATTATATATATAAAGATGGTTTGTGACATTTCTCCAATTATTTCATAGGGATTTTAAAGCATGTTGTGATCTGCTTTTGGCTTACTCTTTGTTATCAGAAACATCTTCTTGTTCAAATACTTAAAGCCAGCTTAACCCATTGTATGCTTAGTTTCTTTAAATTATGATTTACATAAAAGAATGTTGAGCTTGCCACACATATAATTTAGGCGATTTGCATGTGTTTCTCTCTCGTGACAAAGATATGAACCACATACCGAACCACAATTAAAATCCAATCCCACAAAAGTTGATTGAGCATAGTTTTGCATAAGACATTTAGACAAAACACAACAAGGCCATTATCAAGCCTGTGGCTTATAAGAGAAGGCATTAACAGTGAAACCACCATCAATACAAATGGTTTGACCAGTAATATAAGAAGCTGCTGGTAGACACAAGAAGACCACTAGTGATGCAACTTCATTCGGCTCTCCAGCGCGACCAAGTGGAGTTCTACTGAACAATGCCTCCTTGAAACCGACGTCCTCGAGATACTTCAAGAACACACAATTGAGAATTAATTAGAGGAATATAATTGAGATTGTTACATTCACATAAAAAATAAAAACTAAAATGTAAATGTTGACTTTTTTTATATTACAGATTGAGACAAAGGAGTCTTGACAACATTAGGTGCAACAGCATTGGCTCTTATGCCGTCTTTTGCCCATTCACATGCTAAATTTCTAGTTAACTGGTTCAAAGCTCCTGTAAAATAAATCAACAGAAAAAAGCAATTTAAAAAAAAAACATATTTGATTAGTCAGTCTTGCAATGAACTACCTCTAGTAGCAACTTTGGTTACCTTTAGTTAGACTATAAATGGATCCACATTGAACTGATACAACCCCTGTAGCAGAGGACATAAAGACGATGCTTCCAAATCCTGAAGCCTTTAAAAGAAGATGTGAAAGCTGGCTAAAATGGAAAGCTGGTTCCAAATTTGTTGAGATGTGGTAAGAGAAATCCTCTGCCACATATTCTGTTGTTGGCTTTCCACGTATTACACCAACATTGTTTACCTACATATGATTAGGCATTTCCATAAGATTTATGTTAAGAAGCTCTCTTTAAACAACTATGCTTGGCTTTTCGCCTTTTCCTATAAGATCATTTACTTACAAGAATGTTGAGTTTGCCATCAAACAGCGAGGAGACGGTTTGCATCAGTTTTTCTCTATCGGGCCGAGAAGCTACATCACAGATTGAACCACTCACTTGAAACCCTTTCTTTTCCCATTCACTTAAACTTTGACTGAGAAGAGTTTCAGAGATGTCACATATATGGATTATAGCTCCAAAACTTGCTAACTCCTCTACTATGGCATACCTACACTACACAAAAATTCCTTTAAGTCTTGACAATTTAGAAATACAAGAAGAACAATGAGCCAAAAACATGATATAGAGAACAGAGAATTAAGACGAACCCGATTCCACTGGCTGCACCGGTTACAAGAGCAGTCATACCTTGTAGACTCCATCTCTTATCCATTTTGCTTGAGACTAAATGACCAGAAATGCCATAAGATTATATACAATGAATGTGGATCAGATAAGTGTGAATTATTGAGTTTGTTTTTTATGTGTGGTGGAAACATTATGTAGTAGCAGTAGGACTTATAACAGAGAACATGACTAAAATATCTAAGTTGGTGGTTCCTCAAGAAAATAACTTGTTGTTGTCAAAATCTTTGACCAATACTTTCTTATTTTTCTTTTTCAATAACTTCACTCACAAAAGAAAACTGAAATTATAAGTTAGAATGGTGAACAAAATTTGGTACACTTGCTAATTTAGATAACAAAAGGACATTTTTATTGATTGGTCTTGTTCTCATGATGGACTTCGGAGTGGTCCATTGAACTTAGAGGACTCATTCTTGTGAGTATGATTCTATGACTAACGCTATTTAGTGTTATCTTTGATTCCATCTAGTACTTATGACATTAATCCATATATAGACACATAAGTTGCAATAATTAGAGAAGGATAGTTTAACCAAACAAATAAAATAGTACTAGTTTAATTGATCCTTCATATAGATAAGTCCCTCATTTCTCTTACAAGACTAAAGAGCAACAATTTGACATTGTGTGTTTTTGTACAAGGGACATAAACTCATAGCGTGATGAGAGATTTTATTAGGGAGAGAATATTTAAACAGACAAGAAACGACAAGACCATTTTCAAGCCTGTGGTTGAGAGGAGAAACCGTAAACCGTGAGGCCTCCATCAATACAAATGGTTTGACCTGTGATATAAGAAGCTGCAGGAAGACACAAGAAGACCACTAGTGATGCTACTTCATTCGGCTCTCCAGACCGACCAAGTGGAGTTCTACTAAACAATCCCTCCTTTTTACTGACGTCTTGAAGAAACTTTTAAGAAACAAAAATTTAGAGATAATAAGAGGAATTGAGGTTGTTAAATTCACAACAACAACACCAAAACGTAAAAAAAAAATTAAAATTTATTTCTTACGAATTGAGACTGAGCAGTCTTGACAACATTAGGTGCAACCGCATTGGCTCTTATGCCGTCTTTTGCCCATTCACATGCCAAATTTCTAGCTAGCTGATTTAGAGCTCCTACAAAAGAAGTCAACAAACCACTAAAAAATAAGGAAGTGAAAAACTCTTTGTTGATTAGTCAGATTTGTAGTAATTGTGGTTACCTTTTGTTAGACCATAAAGTGATCCACAGTCAGTTATTGACACAACCCCAGAAACAGAGGAAAGGAACACGATGCTTCCATAGCCTGAAGTCTTTAAGAGAGGATGTGAAAGTTGGCAAAAATGGTAAGCAGCTTCCAAGTTTGTTGAGATATGAAAAGTGAAATCGTCTGCCACATATTCTGTTGTTGGCTTTGCGCGAAGTACGCCCACATTGTTTACCTATGTTGAACAAAAAGAAGATTTCTCTTTAGAAAATTTTGCTAAAAGAAATGCTTAGTTGTTTCTATATAAAGATCATTTACTTACAAGAATGTTTAGTTTGCCATCGAAAAGCGAAGAGACGGTTTGCATCAGTTTTTCTCTCTCGGGACGAGAGGTTACATCACAGACTGAACCACTCACTTGAAACCCTTTCTTTTCCCATTCTCTTAAGCTTTGATTAAGCAGAGTTTCGGATATGTCGCATACATGGATTCTAGCTCCAAAACCAGCTAACTCCTCTACTATGGCATAACTAAAACATTCCACAGACATAGATTAAATTCCTTGAAACATAAGCAGAACAATGATTCAAAAGATGATATAGAGAACAGAAAAAAACAAACCCGATACCGCTGGCTGCACCGGTTACAAGAGCAGTCATTCCTTGTAGACTCCATCTTTTATCCATTTTTCTTGCTTGTTACTAGCAGTGACCAGAAATGCCACAAATTATGTATACAGTAAATGTGGATCAGAATCCAGATAAGTATGAATTAATGAGTTTGTTGTCTTGTTTGTACGTGGCATGTTGAGAAACTATGTAGTCGTATGTTAGAAAACATGACTAAAATATCGAAGTGTCCCAAGCAAAAAATGACATATAGTCAAAATCTTCAACAGTGAAGCCATCTGTCCTTTTGAGTCATCATTGCATGATTCTGTCTTTGTGCTTGATCAACTGAGCATTGTAAGTTGATGAGTGTCGAAGCCCATCTTCTCATTTGAGTTCAACTTGTGTTCTGTTTCTGCAAGGCTCGTGTACTCTTAAAAGAAACATCTTCTGTTAAGGTTTCTTGTTCATTACGTTTTACAATATGTCAACATACCAAAATGAATTTAGTTTTAAGGCTTAACCTAAATATTCAAATCATTCATTTTCCGATGTTATTGTTTGGTTTACTGTTTTCATTGGACAATACACACAACACAGACCTAGCTCAAGCATGTGGCTGATAGGAGAAGCCATTAACAGTGAGACCTCCATCAACACAAATGACTTGACCAGTAATATAAGAAGCTGCAGGAAGACAAAGAAATGCCACAAGCGGTGAGACTTCATTTGCCTCTCCCACACGCCCCATGGGTGTCCTTTCCTCTGCTTCTTTTTTCATCTCCTCAACACTGAGAAGCTGAGGGATTTTCAAATAAGTTAAAAAGTTAGAATCAAAAGTTATTTTTTATTTTTTTTTCGCCGTTGTTCTAAGGAAATTGTCCTTACATCACTAATCAAAGGAGTTGTGATTAACCATGGACAAATAGCGTTAGTCCTTATGTTGTCGCTTGCCCATTCGCAAGCTAAGTTTCTAGCCAACTGATTCATGGCTCCTGAAAAAAAATGCTTTTATATACACTTGCATATAAATCATAATGTAAAGAAATATTGTTTTAAAGAGTATATACAGTACCTTTTGTTGCTCCATAGATGGATCCAACACCGACATGCACGACTCCGGCAATAGAGGACATGAGCACAATGCTCCCTGAGCCAGAGGCTTTCAACAAAGGGTGCGCAAGCTGTGAAATATGGAAAGCTGAGTCGAGATTTGTAGCCATAAGAAACGAGAATTCTTCTGCTGTATACTCTGTGGTCGGCTTGAGCATTAACGTTCCCACATTGTTCACCTATATATAAGATATGTATAGACCAACAACTAAAAACATCTTTACAAAAAAAAAAAAAGTAATTAAAAACACAACATGGTTTGGTTCTTGTAAATCCCAAGCCCGGGGAGGAGAAGCTAATATGTATACACTTACGAGGATGTTGAGTTTTCCTTGGAAGAGAGAGGAAACGGTTTCCATGAGTTTCTCTCGTTGCTCACGCAAAGAAACGTCGCAGATAGAAGTGGTGACCTGAAACCCTTTTTCTTGCCATTCACGTAAACGTTCTTGAAGCTGAGTCTCGTCTCTAGCACATGTGTGGACTCTTGCTCCCAAAATTGACAGTTCCTCCACAACAGCTTCCCTGTTCATGACACGCACACACACACAAACATAGTCAGTTCTTCCATAACTAAATATCACAATGCAATAAAAGAGCATCTAAAATGGAGACTGACCCGATGCCTTTAGTGCCACCGGTCACAAGAGCATTCATACCTTGAAGACTCCATCTTTTATCCATTTTTTCTTGTATCTTACTTGAAGTGACCAGAAATGCCACAGATTTTGTATATACAATGAATGTGGAACGGATAAGTATGAATCTAGTGATTATCTTTGTATGTGTGGTGGAAATAATACGTAGCCTTACGAGTGAAGATGAAAAAAATCTAAGATAGTGGTCCTAACCAAAATTGACATTTTATAGTCAAAATATTTGAGCAAAACTTGCTCATTGTCATTTCCATTAACTTCACTCACAAACGTCTTACAAGAATGTTGAGCTTGCCCTCAAACAACGAGGAGACAGTTTGCAGAGTGTTTCTCTCTCCGGACGAGAGGATACATCACAGATTGTACCACTCACTTGAAATCCTTTCTTTTCCCATTCGCTTAAACTTTGATTGAGCAGTGTTTCAGATATGTCGGATACATGGACTTTGGCCCAAAACCAGCTAGCTCCTCTACTATGGCATGCCTAAAACATTCCACAAACATAAACTCCTTGAATTCTTGACCATTTTGGATATCAAATAGAAGTAGAAAAATGGGGTAAGAAGACAAACCCAATTCCTCCCGCTCCACCGGTCAGAAGAGCAGTCATACCTTGAAGACTCCATCGGCTGTTATCCATCTTTATCTATCACATAACTAACAAGAGCTTCTTTAAATTGTATATAAAGATAGATTACTAACAACTTTGTAAATAAGAAAAGATACAATTACATGATAGACATTGGGCAACTCCTGATAGTTACATCTAGGGCTGTCCATCTTACCTAAACTAGTGGGCGTTTGGGACCGTGGACAATGATTTTAGCTATCAAAATTATCCGAACATATATTATATTGGAATACTTACTCAAAACCCAAATACTCAAAACCCAAAACCCACTATTTCATGTCTCATTACTCTAAATGGAAACCCTTAGTGACATCTGCATACTTTGATGGACCCTCATTTGACACCCATGCTGAGGAAAAAAATCTCTCAACATCAATTCTGACCACTTGTCTTATCTTGAGTTTATTTCAAACCCAGCTAGCTAGTTCTTCCACTATGTGGTATGTCAGTATATGACCACTTGTAGGATTTGGACCAAAGTTCTTTTATAAATTACTAGAGAATACCCATGGATATTGAATTTTGGGATTTCAAACCAAATTAGACACTCCATCACATGTTGAGACACCAAATGATACCATTAGGCGTTGGCCAAAGTAGATAATGAATTCAGATATTGAACTCTCGTTCACCACAAGCATAAATATTTCAGGAAACAAAACATAGAGAATAACAAGAAGAAGAAGGGGGACCCAATCCCTTTGGCATCACAAGCGACTTTAGATAGGAACTTATCTAAAGTACATTTCTTAATTATTACGCAGGAAAATATAATCCAAACACATGCATATATGTATTTTAAGGCAGAGTCTTGAAGGAAAAAACGTTGACAATGGCACCTCCAACACGACCCATCGGTGGCCTACTCTCCACCTTTTCTTTTGCATCTTTATCATTGAGAAACTGAAACATTTCATACAAATCAAAATTGGGAAGTTATGATATAGATATATTTTCATAATAATAAGGAGACTTTTTACTTTTCGCCGTACATTATTAGTTAAAGGAGTTTTAATGAACCAAGGACAAACAGAGCGCCCTTATGTTGTCACTCGCCCATTTGCAAGCTAAGTTTCTAGCCAGTTGATTCATGGCTCCTGAAACGCATCTATATGTTACGAAAGCATCATAACGCAAGGGAACATTGTTTTAAGGATGTAGACATATATACGGTAGCTTCGGTTGCTCCATAGATGGATCCGACTCTCAGATGGACAACCCCATCAACAGAGGACGTAAGGACAATGCTCCCTGAACCTGAAGCTTTCAACAAAGGATTGGCGAGCTGTGAGAGATGGAAAGCTGACTCCAGATTTGTAGCCATCAGCAACGAGAAATCTTCTACTGCATATTTTGTGGTCGGTTTGGCTATACACTTTCCTGCATTGCTTACCTGTATATATACATCGAACCAAAAACATTATTAAACACAGAGACAAAGCGATATTAACCAAAAGCAGAGCTTAATGTGCTGTAAATACAAGGGCAGAAGAAGAGTGACCCGAGACACAGGTGGCGGTAATTCATTAAAGGTTCCTCGTTTATTCTATGCAGCTTCTCTCTTCCTCAACCATTGTTTGTTGGATATGAGTGCAGGTTCAAGACACAATGAAAGCCAAAACCGAGAAAGGATGACACAGAATACAAGCTAATGAATACTAACTCAAGAAACATAAAGTTTTTGTTTTCATAAAAGTCATAACATGAAAAGGTTCCTCAGCAATTTTCCCCCACATGCACAATCAAGATAATCAGTAAAAGACAAGGGAAACTGAATCACGCTGTCTGATGCTAAATTATCCTTTTCATTAACAGTAGACTTAGTAGCACAACTTCAATTCTCATCTCATATCGATGAACTGTCTTTCACGGGAGAAAGGAGACATGCTAAAGATAAAACAAAAAGGATCCCAAGGAAACTAGTAAAACAATAGAGTGGCCTAATCATGTCGTGGGAAGAAACCGTTTATTGACATTCCACCATCAACACAAAGAATCTGCCCTGTAATATATGATGATGCAGGTAGGCATAAAAAAGCCACTGCAGAAGACACCTCTCTCGGTTCGCCAAGTCGACCAAGAGGAGTTACTGAGTAGACTTCTTCTAGGTACTCTTTGTTGCTAAGGACCTGAGACCAAAAGACGAGAACCATTAAACAACCCCATCTTAAACAAGGAACACACAAATTAGCTTAGTCTTTCTCATTTTGATTTTCAGCCTCAAGAGCTTATATTTAACCGCATAATAGATAATAAGGCTTTTAAACCCATACTTGCTCCACCATAGATGTTTTGATATACCACGGGGCAACAGCATTGATCCTTATATTGTCTTTGGCCCACTCGCAAGCCAGACTTCTCGTAAGTTGATTAATTGCTCCTAAAACACAAAGGCCAACGAAAAGAACCAAAGTTTATCCATCGCCTGCTCGTTAAAGAATCTAATACATCTTGGTAAAACCTGAATAAATGAATGAATGCTGCATAAGAACAAATACCTACCTTTGGTTGAAGATTGGACCGACATATTCTTGAGGGAAACAAAACCAGAAACAGAAGAGATGAACACAACACTTCCAGCTTTAGATTCTCTAAGCAATGGATAAGCAAGTTGACATAAATGGAAAACCGATTCGAAATTCGTAGACATCAGAGTCGAAAATTCTCCAGCAGTAAACTCTACCATTGGTTTCCTAATGTTCGTCCCAACATTGTTTACCTAAAAGCATCATAATTACACAAGAAAGTAAAGTTATTTATTTACAATTGTTCTCACAGACAAATTAACAAACACTTTATGTGCATTATCTCTAAGCAATGGCATTAAACCTTACAAGGATATGAAGCTTCCCTTCAAACACAGATGACACGGTCTCCATCAAAGCCTCTCTCTGAGATCGATCAGAGACATCGCAAACGGATCCAGCAACTCGAAAACCAGAACGGTTCCAATCACTCAAACAATTCTCCAGCTCGTACTCATTCCGAGCGCAAGTGTGAACTTCTGCTCCAAGACCAGCCAATTCCTCCACAATCGCACGCCTGAGAATTTAAACAGTAACACACACTACTCTGAGAATTTGCGTTTGATAAAGGTTCACACTTGTTGTGAAGAGAGACAAACCCAATTCCACGAGTGCCGCCGGTGACAAGAGCAGACATTCCATTGAGAGACCATCTTTCCTTGGAGGTAATGGCAATGGAACTCTGTGATGCGTAAGGGACGAAGACGGAAGAGGAAGAGGATTTGTGTTTAGGGTTTATGCGTTTGAAAGAGAGGCATAAATGAGGTTTAAGGGAAGAAGAAGAAGAAATAAAGTGAAGGTTTTGAGGTGGATTTGTGTACAAGTGAGAAGCCATGTCAAGCACCATTTATGCAGAGCAGAGTTTATGTTTCAGCTTTTCAAATGAGTCAGAGTCACCTTTATGCGAAGCATGGTTCTGATTGGTTTAGTGACGATGACGACGTCATCATTGCGGCAAATTTTAAATTACTGTATATATATCTTATAAACTTTATAAAATATCCATAAATTATTAGACACATTTATAAACTGTAACAAAAAAAAAATCATAATCAATTTCTTTATTTAAAAAATAAAATAAAGCATTTCAATATTTTAGTAGGGAAGATATTAGTTAATATCATTAGAAAAAATAGAAAAAAAAAGGAGAAAATGCAACAAGAAGAAGAGAAAAAAAAAAAACTCTAATTCATTAATTTTTGCGGATTAACTGGATCGTTGCAGTTTTTTGCTTTATTTCGATAAATGAACAACAAAAACAAAAGTCCATAAAAAACTTAGTAGATGCATAAACTAACCATAGAGAAGTCGATAAATGTGATGCTCTATTAATACATGCGAGTACGGAGTATCTATTGAAGAGGTACAATACTACAATTAAATCACAAAGTTTACCTTAGACCAAAAAGAAAAAAACATATAGATTAGTAATATATAGATTGTTAATATAATATTGTATGTTGGTGACAAAATAAATTGCCTAAGTTTTGGTTAGAAAATAGAAATACTTTAACCAATATAAGCAGATTACCTAAGATCATTTTTGTAAAATGGAAACTAATTATTTTATGTTTTGAGAATTCTTCGTTCGTAAACAATCTTTGTACTCTTCTCAGAAAGTTGATATATTTTTAAAAATTCTTTGACTCTAATCTAATGATGTTAATTTGTACATTGTATTGTTGTGATTTCTTCGTTTATAGAATATATGGAACTCTATCTGACTACATCTACATATACAATTTTGCATGAAAACTTCTCTAGATTTTGTAATTATTTATTTTTGTACAAGTTTTCAGTGAGAACAAGACTAAGATTTGAATGGTCAAGTATTCTTCTTCTTCGTTTACAAATTGAATTTCTTAGTTTGACAACGTATGTCTTTATAATAATAATAAAAAAAAGTTAGGATATTTTTTTATTATAAATATTCATATTTAAAGTTAACACTTTAATTTCAAGGAATGTTCAATTGTTCATCCATTTTTTATTTTTATATTGGATATATAGTGGCTAAAAGCCTAACATAGCAACGCCTTTTATGCGACATATAGTTGATAATTATTGCAAGTTTCCTCCACAATTTCTTCCTAATACAAATAATTGCACAATTACAAGACTCAAGAGAAACCTTTCTATTTGTTTGTATCACATAGTCATAGTGGATAAACGTCGATCGTTAGGCAGTCAAAATTATATGTGTAACAAAAAAAAAGGTGATTCACCCTAAAGGCTAGCTAAAAGATGACGTTTTTTTTGTTCAATAATTTTTGATCCATTATGACTTTGTAATCACATTTAAATTATACAGAAAATATGTAACCATTTTCTTGTTTATTTTGCAATCAATTTTATTAGGAAGAAATTGTGGAGGAAAGTTCGAAAGAATTTTTCAAGGATACTAATATAAAGGTTTGCAAAAAAAAAAAGGGTTTGTTTAGCAGTTTATATAGAAAGTCAAATCTTCAACTAAGTTTGTTTAACTTGTCAGCATAAACAAAAAATTTGAATATGAATGTGTCTTGAGCTCTTTGAAGCTATAAAAAGATAGCATTGAACATAGCTAACATCAAAATCTGAAAACTATCAATGGCTAATACCTATAAATCGATAGCTGTATCAATAATCTTCCTACTATACTTTTCTTGTGTCTCAAGTCAACAACAAACCAAATTTCTTAACCATGGCTTTCTGGAAGCTAATCTCCTCAAGTCTGGCTCGTCCAAGATCCACCCGAGTGGCCACTTGGAGTTGACAAACACTTCGATGAGGCAAATAGGTCAAGCTTTTCATGGCTTTCCCATACCATTCTTAAACCCCAACTCCTCAAATTTGGTATCTTTCCCCACAAGCTTCGTCTTTGCCATCACTCCAGGACCTGGCGCACCAGGCCACGGCTTAGCTTTTGTCATTTCACCCTCGCTGGACTTTAGCGGGGCCTTACCAAGCAATTATCTAGGCCTATTCAATACCTCCAACAATGGAAACTCCTTGAATTGCATTCTTGCAGTTGAATTCGACACTGTGCAGGCCGTTGAGTTGAACGATATTGATGATAACCATGTTGGTATAGACCTCAACGGAGTGATCTCCATTGAGTCTACCTCCGCTGAATATTTTGATGACCGAGAGGCAAAGAACATAAGTTTGAGGCTGGCGAGTGGGAAACCAATAAGAGTCTGGATCGAATACAACGCAACTGAGACGATGCTCAATGTCACATTGGCTCCTCTAGATCGTCCGAAGCCAAAGTTGCCTCTTCTCTCTAGAAAACTAAATCTTTCTGGGATCATCTCTGAAGAAAATTATGTTGGATTCTCTGCAGCCACGGGAACTGTCACGAGCTCACATTTTGTGCTAGGCTGGAGCTTCAGCATCGAGGGGAAAGCATCAGACTTTGATATCACGAAGCTTCCCTCTCTTCCAGACCCGCTACCTCCATTGTCTCCATCCCCGAGTCCTCCGGTTTCAGTCATGAAAAATTCGAGTAACACGATGCTGATCATAATCATTGCTGCATCAGCAATATTTGGAATCTTGATCTTAAGCTTCTTAGCGGTTTGCTTTTTTCGTAGAACGGAAAACTTCACCGGAGGCGCACGGAAATTCTCCCACCAGACGATTTCCAGCGCGACGGGAGGTTTTGACAACTCTAAGCTTTTGGGAGAGGGAAACTCTGGGAGTTTTTATAAAGGGCAACTTGCTCCTACAGAGATAATTGCCGTAAAGAGAATTACTTGCAACACAAGGCAAGAAAAGACAGCCCTAATAGCCGAGATCGATGCAATCTCCAAGGTAAAACAAAGAAATCTTGTTGATCTACATGGTTACTGCAGCAAAGGAAACGAGATCTATCTTGTTTACGAGTATGTTATCAATAGAAGCCTAGACCGGTTCTTGTTCAGCAACGACCTACCAGTTCTCAAATGGGTACACCGGTTTTGTATTATAAAGGGTATTGCGTCAGCACTTCAACATCTTCACGCTGAGGTTCAAAAACCTCTCATACACGGAAATGTCAAAGCAAGTAACGTTCTTTTGGACGGAGAGCTAAACGCTCGACTAGGAGACTATGGACATGGAAGCAGACACAGCACTACGGGACACGTTGCACCAGAACTAGTCAACACGGGAAAGGCTACATGTGCCACAGATGTGTTTGAATTTGGAGTGTTAATCATGGAGATTGTTTGTGGAAGGAGAGCCATAGAGCCGACAAAGGAACCGGTAGAGATCAGTTTAGTGAACTGGGTGCTTCGAGGGGTCAAGAGCGGAAATCTCTTAAGGAGATGCGACAAAAGAATCAAGAAAAAGAATTTAGTCTCTGAAGAAGTGTTATTGGTTCTGAAAACAGGACTTCTCTGCGTGAGACGATCTCCAGAAGATAGGCCAATGATGAAGAAAGTGTTGGAGTATCTCAACGGTACAGAACATCTCCCTCATGATGACTACGTCGTCTAAAAGAGGAAATGGCTAACGATGATCTCGAAACGCCGTTGTACAAATCAAGATTGGACCCAAGATGCATAAGCATGATATGAATAATACATAGAATAACTTTTAAAAATGGAAATAAGAATTTCTCGTTTTGAGAAATTAATTTCATTAAATATTATCTTCGATTAAACAATCTTCGTACTCTTCCGAGAAAATGAATATTTTAAAATATTTGTGTTTGATTTTAAATTCTAAATGATGTTTGTTCGTCGTTTTAGGATAACTAGTATGTATTGTTAAAGAAAAGATAAGCAAATAAATAGTATTGTTGGCAGACTTTTCTAGCCCTTTCATTGTAATTTCAATTATCTTTGTTCACCAGTAGATTTTTATAGTAGCAACAAAATCTAGATTTCTATGGAATTTGGGTTCAGTATAGATTTTTTTTTTTTTTTTTTAAAGGGATTAGTTTAGATTTTGGATTGGATT
>Ga0041059_1002034_pt1 | contig 15510 bp, 11 predicted proteins | sample AraColnosormetaG_FD_56232 | JGI IMG/M metagenome (GOLD analysis project Ga0041059, IMG submission 56232) | Arabidopsis roots microbial communities from North Carolina, USA - Col MF nosort | ecosystem: Host-associated > Plants > Roots > Unclassified | place: USA: North Carolina | collected...
TCTTNTTTTNTTTTTTTTTTTTAGAAACATCATCTCATCTTTTATTAAGTTAAATGTGAGAGTTATGATGTGATTATGCTTTAAAACAAGCAAAGTAACTGGGACGATACAAGACCATTATAGTAGCAAGAGATATAGTAGCCATTAGACATGTTGAAAGTTGTTTCCAGCAAGATTTTGGGCTCATGTTCCTGCAAGTTAACTTTTAACCTCTTCTCATTATCCAAAAGCTCCTTCAACAGAACATACCTAATCAAAGAAACTATCGTCGACCTCTTGTATTCGAAAAAAACAGTAACAAACTGCTAATTGTGACCTATAAACCCATTCAAATATAAGCTGCATTCTTAAAAAAATTATGCACCATTTATAGCATTGTCAAAAAAAAAAATAAGAAGCAAAATCTATTCAAATACTCTACTAGATACAACATGCCCCCTTCTTTGTTAATCCTAATAATTAGATAAAACAAACTCTCTCTTCAGTTAGTAGACACTGTGTTGACCACAGTACGAGTCCTCATTATTCTTGCTATTGAGAACCTACCAAGCACGCCCGAACTCGATCCTGATGCACCGTTTCCCCCAAAATATATTCCATTTGAAGACGTGTTGTGGCTACTAGAGCTTTCATTTATGTCCTAAGAACCGAATGAATAGACAATTGTATTAGGTTAAGTTTGACGCATATTGATGCTCAAAACTTAAGGGATATGGAAGAGATAAAAAAATCTTTACCTTCAAACCAGACATAGATTGAGTGTGCTGAAGTAGGCCCCGTGACTGTCCAAAACAAATGTCAGAACTCTGTATAACGAAATTTTGTTTCTAATCAACAACCTCTGGTTTGAGAGAGAACAAACCTTTTGAGCTACATTAGGGGTTGACGGGGACTGGGATTCATCGGGAGAAGCAGGAGGTAAAGACAGAGTCTGCTTACATCAAAACACCAGAACAAGTAAGTAATAGAACAGAACAAGATCGGTAATGATCCCGATAGCATGATGAACAGTTAAAATTCTCTATGACACCAGATAAAAGACTGAAGTCATTTACCTTTGAAGAGGGTGCCATAGGAGCTGCCTCAAGGGCTGGCAGTGATGAAGTTGATGGCAAAGCCTAATTATAAAAGAAGTCTGGGTAAATAAGATGAACATGTATATGTAGCAATTTTCTTTAAAATAAACTGCACAATGGAGAAGGGTCATGCCTTATTGGACTCTTGAATTCTTTGGTTCTCCTGACACTGAGCATGCAGAGCCCCAACTCCTCTAAGTGTGATATCCTTTATGGATGGCCAAGAAATTTAAATTAAATCAACTGCCTAATGAGCAAAACAAAATTCCAACTACAACTGTTACCTGATTTCCCTCTATACGACACACTTTGCTTGCCTGAAAATTATGAAGATCACAAGATCACTTCTCTGTTTTGTTTTTTTTGGATTTTTGTAGGGAGAACAAACTGGTGAACATATGCAATCAATGAATTTTCTCACCAGATTTTCAAAAGCATCGAAAACAGCCTTAACGTCATCCTTTATAAATGATGTACCATCCTGTAGCTTAGCCACCTAAACATTATGATATATTATAAAGAAAACAGTTAGAATCATCATCAGAAAGTCTTGACACTGCAGTGAAACAGAAGTTTTTGTCAACATTCAATCTACATACCTCTTGTATTGTTTCTTGAATTACTTCTGTATTTGCATCCAAACGACGACCCATCATATCAATTTCTGAACTTAACTCTCGTTTTGTACCCTGTCATGAAATGCTAACAGAAACAAAATGAGACAAAATATTGATCTTATGCACTTGAATTATACTTAATTGTACTAGATCATTTGGATGGATTCGCTCACGAAAGAAACCATCATAACTGAAAAGAATAGAGTTCAGTGGTCAAATGAAGACAAATAAGTAAGCGAACAGTGAATAAGAGTGCTCGAGAGCTTGCCTTGAGTGATGAGTAAAAACCATCGATCTGGTTGCCAACATTATTACATGCATCTGATAAGCTACGCCTTGTTGCAAACATAAAATCTGGAAGTTTCCAGCCCTGATAATGTTGCAGAATAAATTAGTGCGCAGTAAGTCTCCAAAAAGAGAGAAACTACAAATAAATAAACCAAGTCAAATTCATTAACAAGGAGAACAGCATGAAATGTTTCCCAAACACACAAAATCTTGACTAGCCAACAGCGCTTCAAATGAGGAAGTAACTAATTTCAGTAGCTTGGGTATGGTGAAGTATAATTACCTTCCACCACACATATCCGTAGCCTATCACCCCAACGATAATGATCAAACCATAGTTTCTACCACCTGTACATTGAAGGAAAGTGTTAACTGTTTTCTTCCGAATTTAGATCAACAGTAAACAAAGAATGGTGTTACTCTAAGTCTCTAATGTAATGCCTTCCTAAATGCTACAAAGAAAAGCCACTTATCAGAACAAAGTATGTCTTGTTTGATGCGAGAAAAGTAGCAAAAGAGAATAAAACCTGAAATATAATTTCAAAATACAATGTCTAGAAATCTAAGTGTGCAAATCCTTTATTCAAGTTTCATATCAAACCAATTTTGACATTTCTAGTGCAGAACAGAAAACAAAACTTCAATATAAAAAAATATAAAAACTCCAGAGGACCTGATCCTGAAGGTGAAACAATGGTGATAGGTCTGTTTGACCCCAGCAACTGTATCTCATGCCTAAGACTGTTAACCTACAAAAATAAATAGAGCTCAGGCAAGAAACTATTGATTCACGATAAATCTATGTCCTCAGCAAGTCTATATTATCCAGCTCCATCCGATAGCTTATCATCGCCAATAGATTAATGTGAAACTTACCTGGGCCACAAGTACATCATCGTGGGGTTTGCTAGCTGATTTGCTAGGTTCGTCTTGTTTCAGTTGCCTGAATACCATCTGTCCACATAAACAAAACCCATTGCCTCATTTTGCCAAACCGCATCATACACATGTGAAGTCGCCAAAGCTTTTGCACAATATAGAAATTAGAATACCTTAAAAGCACCAGAAACCAAATTGGAGACATCTGGTAAGCCCCCTTCTTTAGAAAATGCTGATCCAATAAGACCTTAAAGTAACATTTGCAAAAATCACAGTATAGTTAGTAATTGCAGTAACTTGGACGAACATTAAGCATGTACACGAAATCAATCGACTCAGCAAGTTCACAATAATTGTACTAGTAGGTGCATTCACAGAGAAACTAAACATAAACTTCTCCTCAGATGTATTCAGAGAATAGCTATACTCCAATAAAGTCTTAAACTTTGAGCCAGTCAAGTACACTGATCAAAGGGTTTATGAAAAACACTAACTTCTTATCCTCTAATTGCGATTACCCATAGACGAAACCAATAAAAAAGCAATGGAGAACTAGAGCACAGTCACTACAAGAAATACCCTATAAAAGTACCGACCTGCACCGATGAGGATGGTGAGCTTCCCGAGCGGAAGAGCCATGGCTAGAGACGAGCTTATACGGCGAAGAACTAAGATGGCAAACGAATCCGCGTGAGAATATCTAAGAGAGTATTGGTAAGAGAGAGCTGCAGGAACGTACCGGTGAAACAGAGGCGTTTTTTGGGACGATGAAGTGAGGCAGCGAGAGAGATACGACGTGCGACTATATTGTTCGCTTGTTGAGGCAACAAAACAGAGTTGCTTCTAAAACCCGAACCGAAATGTCCGGTCTGATTCGGTCTAAATCACGATTAGGTTCGTTTTAAAACCTAGGAGGCAATAACCGGACGGATCATAAATTCATAATAGAGACAGACAAATTGGTCCATTATTAAAATCACTTGGGCATTTGGGGATGATTCAAATGCCCAAGTTTTCTCAAATTTGGACGATTCATTCACCTAAGACATACTTGAGCAACAACAAAGTGAAGTCCACTGTCATATCTTATGTCTCAAAAAGTATTGAAATGTGTCAATTGATATTGGAGAGGCACACTAGCTAAGGGATTATTCAATCAATTTCCAGCAATTTAATTAAACTTATTTGTAGTGAAAGTGGGAAGATAAAAGATCTCACCCTCACATGTTCAAAAAAAAAAGTTGAAAATGGAAGTAATTCAACATGTAGCATAGAGCCCAAATATGTCTCATTTTTTTAATCCATATAATCTCAAATCCTCTTACTTACTTCTAAACATATGGTTCCCATAATCATAACAATGCTATGTTAACATGGCCGGTTCTAAAGGAAGCCAAGTGCAGCAACTGCCTTACGCCTCTACGTGTTAAAATGAAAATGAAGACCACTGACCACTTCTATTAAAGCTTCATTCACTAGTGTATAATTACACATTTTTTTAAGGATTTATGAGTAGTGATTGAGGCCCATATGTTTGTATGTTTGTTTTTCTTACTATATCATTACTTGACTATAAGAGTTGGTTTCCTATTCCATTCTCTTTTCTAACAGCCTATATATGTAAAAATCTAAGCAAAATTTCTTGTCAAGAGGATGATTGTACATTTGTACTTGGTTATCTCGCCCCGGCCCAAAACATACCTAAGGCCAGGTGCTATATCCTCAACCTGCTTTGGCATTCATCAATCTACGAACTTTGGCGTGAAACGGTGACAAGATTAACAAGATTCACTCTCAACTACGATGTTCTACTATCTCAAATCTTTAAAAAAGTGGATCAAACTGTCAAAAGTCTAGTTCGATGGACTAGCTTCAACACTCCTCCAAATCTAGTTCGATGGACTATATATTCTCTTCTGATGCTATCCTTATCTTGGATTAGGCATCTAAACTATGGTTTTAATGGTGTCATGAGGTTTTACAACTTACAAGGATGAAAGTTATTTACTCCCAGTCACTATCTTAATCAAATGACAAAATGTTAACTAGTTTGAGTGCTTATATATTAGTTATGAATCTGAAATTTATTAGTGTGTACATAAGTGATACAACACTTAAATAACATCTACATGAGTTTTTAAATAACATAATAATCCATTATAGTAGTTTACGGCATAAGGTATGAACCAAATTTTTCATTGCACGCTGAAAAGTGAAAACCTTTAAAATGCATAATGACTAAGAGTCTATGACAACAGTAACTTACTATATATTAGAGGAGGGGTGAAAAAAAAAGTAGAGAGACTGGTCCAAAAACTTAACCCCACTCAATAAACCCAGACGTGACTTGTTTGACGATAACTCCATCTTTCTATTTTGGGTAACGAGGTCCCCTTCCCATTACGTCTTGACGTGGACCCTGTCCGTCTATTTTTAGCAGATTAATCCAACGGTTCTTATTCTTTCTTCGACCCTTCACGACATTGCCTCAAAGCCGTCCGATTCTCATCTCACGCCCAATGGACCACATATATCACCAGTACTCCGCAACTTAGCTGTCGTGTAGGATTTCACGTGGCATTTATTTGTTCTAGTTTGTAGTGCAAACATTGCAAGTTGATATGGTCCCCTATCGATCACCGTCGTCTCTTTAGCTTCACATCGAGATTCTTCTTTCTTTCCTACGTGTAATAGCATTTTTGATTTTGAGAATTTCTTTAGAACCGTTGGATCTCTCATCGTTGGTTGATCCATCCATCCAAATGGGACCTGTGTGTGCTCCATCCAGGGCATATGATCCCAAAGCCAAAAGAGTATTTCCAAGTGCTTTCTTTCTTTCTTTCTTTCTTTCTTACTAACCTTTTTTTTTCTTATGCTTTAGACTAAGAAATTTATTCGGCCATATCCACTTTTACGAATATACTTCTTACAAGATCTAGATTTTTTTGAGTTAATTCGGTGTATATAACATTGGCATAGACTGCAATTAAGTAAATGATAATGTGATAATGATGCGATGTGTTGTTATCAAGTAGTATAATATAGATGGCTAAATAGGTAAACAAAATTACGTGTTATATGTACACAATTAGGTAGAACCGTAGAAATTAAACTGAATAAAACCTTTATTAATTTTAAAATTATATGGTACAGATAAATACGGAAAAACATTCACGCTTTACGTAACAATTAAGTGGAAAGTAAAATTATCCCAAAAATATTTATATCACATCATTGTTATATTTCTAAGTTTTTTTTATTTCTCTAATGGTATATGTTTTACAGATTGTTTTTTGGGAAAATTCTTAAAGAGACTTGAAGAATGTTTTTTTTTTATTTTCTTGAAATGTTTGACACTTGAAACCGTTTAAAAACTAAATATAGTATATATCATTGTTGGTCTCATACCTTGTAATTCACCACATATATTATCAATGGGGAAGATTTGAAAATTTTTGGGGGATCACAAAACGAAGGAAAGAGTACAAAAAGAGAAGGAAAAGATAGAAGATATATGTTTTTAACTTCATTGGTATGACATCAATAAATAAATAGTTGAATGTACTTTAGTTTCTCTTTTGGTTTAATGCACATCATCTCGATCAATTGTCATCATCTTACATTGAATTATACGACCAGATCTGATAACAAGTGAATTCGTACTTGCCCTTCCCTTTCTTCTCATACGTCCTTCTAACTAATTTTGATTGTAACTTATAATTATATAACCATATTTAATTTTATTTTATCTAAAACCAATTGAAGCAAATTAAAATATCATAAATCTTGAGTCCCACATGAAGACAATATATAAAACTCGTGCAAATTTGCTTAAAATGCTTCTATGAGACCATGACCAAGTGAGATTAATAAGCGATTCAATGTGCAAATCAAAAGAGAAAAGAAGCTAATGGGTTTAAATATAACCAAACAGAATAATAATGCTATGTTTAGTTTTTCTAATTGAATCATACCTTTGTGTCCATCACCTACTTACCGGTCAGAATAAAGCAATTACGTCTGCAACCAAAAAGCACTAAGACTTTCGGTCAGACATGATCTCTAACATCGGACGAACCCTAAGATAACCAAAATAAACTATATCTTATATTCAAATCTCTGTTTATTTTATCCATTTATGTTTTCTTTCTTTCCCATAATTTTTTTTGTGTCTCATCAGACTCTCTTACCAAACTGAATTTATCAACATGGTTTTTTTTTTGGCCACATCAAAATGGTGGTTTATAAAGTAGACTAATACAAAAGACATTTCTGTTAATTTCACTAACAAAAATAATCTTAGCAGTACTATAGATTGGAAAAGGAAAAGCAAATCTAGCAGTAAGATTTATCAAAACTAGCAGTAAGAGTTTTAGATATCATGAAAACATCACAAACGAGTAGTGTTTTACTTTACATTTTTAACCAATCACAAGGGTAGTTCCGTAAGTTGGGAAAATCGTACGAGGCTTCACCTAGTTAAGGTTAGGTCACATGATTCCCTGAACTCGATTTTATAAGTAAAAAAGAAAAATTTATAAAATCAAAATTTTTTATATAAAAAAATCAGGTGGATTTATCAGACCCTACCATCGAGATGTCGACACGTGTCCAAACTCATTCATTGCCCTACTATTTTCTGTTTAGGGTTGCAATCACTCATCGCACACGCGCCATCTCCACCTTCCATTATTAATCTCTCATTTTCAACATCACACTCTTACGAATCATACGATTTTAATATCTCTGTCTCTCTCAACGTATTAAATAAAAATGGTTTTAAATGTTAGGGTTTTTTGTAGGATTTTCAATTATTAATCTCTATAATTCGATGAACTAAGTAAAAAAGCATCAAACTTTCTTGGCAGAATCACATTTTTCTCTAAACTAAATATGGACTGAAATTGAAAAATTAAACCACTAGCTAGAATAAAGTGTTGGTGAGAGTGGAACTCTAATTTCTCTCCTTTACTAATTATGTATAAACACAAAAATGCACCAAATTTTTAGGTTTGAAAATATCTAAGCATGGATAGGGTAATTAACATTTTTTCTTTCAATTTTGCAATATTTGAATAAATCCTATGAGGGTCTTTGGTACACAATAATTGGAGGGTATATAGTTGAGTCTGAGAGTATATTAGAAAGAGAATATTTCAAGTAATGAAGCTGACATGTTTATATGTACTTTGAGAGAAGTGTTGTGAGATTTGTACAAATGTATATGTACACTTTAAAAAGCAATATAAGATAGATAAAAAAAATATAAAGAAAAAAAGAAAGAAAGAAAGAAAGAAAGAGAGAGGCTCATATATATATAGAATTGCTTGCAAGGAAAGAGAGAGAGAGAGATTGAGATATCTTTTGGGAGAGGAGAAAGAAAAAGAAAATGGGAAGAGGGAGAGTAGAATTGAAGAGGATAGAGAACAAGATCAATAGGCAAGTGACGTTTGCAAAGAGAAGGAATGGTCTTTTGAAGAAAGCATACGAGCTTTCAGTTCTATGTGATGCAGAAGTTGCTCTCATCATCTTCTCAAATAGAGGAAAGCTGTACGAGTTTTGCAGTAGTTCGAGGTATATATCTACTTTTGTATATATATTACTTATAACATAAACATTTTATATACATATTAAGTAACACAAAAATGTCTTGTATGTATGGGTCTCTCTGTGATGTGTTGTTGTGTCGTACGTACGTGTTCTATCATATCCTTTTAAAAGAAGCAAAGAGGAAAAAAAATTTGGGATACCCCAAATCTGTATCATTTTATAACAAGTTTGCTTTTTTGATGTTCTTTTGTGTTTCTCTTTGATTTCCATTTTTGTTTTTGATTTTTTTTCTATTTCTCTTTACATCTATCAAAGTTTTTTTTCTTATATTTTATTGCTTATTTGTTTGTCTACTTAATTCACATTATCTGAGAGAAGAACAATCTATCTGATATGAAATTAGGGTTAATTTCTCTTGTGAGTACTCTTTAATTCACATAAGCTTAAAGTTTCCACCTTTTGATTCTGGGGGTCGTCCAATTCGATCAAATCACTCAATTTTGTTGTCAGATTGATATAAGTTCATAGGGGGATATTGTTTCCACGACAATCCATTTTAGTAACCCTTAGGGGTTTCCAATTTTGGGTTTTGAATTGACGCTAATGTCAAATTCATCTAAAGTCCGTTGGATATGTATACTTGGGGATGGGATTCATCCTTTTTTCTGGGTTCTTTAGATCTTCTCTTAAAAGACTAACAGATTTTGTTGTAAACCCTAGGAAACAGTTAAAAATCCCATTTTTAAAAACATGTTTTGAACTTGATGAGTAAGATTAATGGAAGAAATGATGTTTTTGTGTGGTGTGAAGCATGCTTCGGACACTGGAGAGGTACCAAAAGTGTAACTATGGAGCACCAGAACCCAATGTGCCTTCAAGAGAGGCCTTAGCAGTTGTACCCAATTCTCTTCTCTTTCTTCTAATTACCTTAATTAATTACTCTCAATTTTTACTTTGATTTTTAGAGTCAAATGATTAATGTTATAATTTGTCATATACTTCAGGAACTTAGTAGCCAGCAGGAGTATCTCAAGCTTAAGGAGCGTTATGACGCCTTACAGAGAACCCAAAGGTAAACTAATTAGCTTCTTCAGCTACCTTCAGAGAGTGTTTGTTTTTTTAGTAGATTTTTTTGATGGTTTTGATGTTGAAATAGGAATCTGTTGGGAGAAGATCTTGGACCTCTAAGTACAAAGGAGCTTGAGTCACTTGAGAGACAGCTTGATTCTTCCTTGAAGCAGATCAGAGCTCTCAGGGTACTACTTTGTTCATCAATATCTTTATACACTGATCTATTTCCATAGTAAGATTAAATTTGGTGTTTAATTCTGCAGACACAGTTTATGCTTGACCAGCTCAACGATCTTCAGAGTAAGGTAAATAAAGAAACACTCATTCTCCTCTCTAAATTCCTCATCTAAAAGTAATGTAACCAAGAAAACACAAATATTTGGAGCAGGAACGCATGCTGACTGAGACAAATAAAACTCTAAGACTAAGGGTAATTAATATACATTCTCATATCACCAAATTAATGCATCACTAAATTTGGTTATAATGTGTGTGTGTATATACATATGTGACAGTTAGCTGATGGGTATCAGATGCCACTCCAGCTGAACCCTAACCAAGAAGAGGTTGATCACTACGGTCGTCATCATCATCAACAACAACAACACTCCCAAGCTTTCTTCCAGCCTTTGGAATGTGAACCCATTCTTCAGATCGGGTAACTTTAGACTAGTATAACCAATTTGATTTGAGTTCTATTATAAGCTTTTCTTAAGAAAGTATCTCAAACTACTAAATTTTATGGAGCAGGTATCAGGGGCAACAAGATGGAATGGGAGCAGGACCAAGTGTGAATAATTACATGTTGGGTTGGTTACCTTATGACACCAACTCTATTTGAATCTTTCTCACTTAATCAATCCCTCTCTTTTTTTTTTGACATTTTTAAGATGATGTTTCTATTTTATTACCTCTCTCATGTTTTCTGTCTTGTGTGCATGTGTGTGTGTAATGTTTATGCCCTTCTATTATTCAATAATTTTTTCGACAATTTTGCTTCCTATTTTTACCCATTACTCCTAAACTTCCTGATCCAGTTTCTTTTAAAATAACTCCCATTTTATGCATGTTATCTAACCAATTCTCTTAACTATGATTTATGGTACGATATAACTCACAGTCTCACACTATCTATTTGGTGTTTTTTTGTTTGAGTCTTGAGAAGGGACCGCTTGTTTATCTCTCTTGTTAAAGAGCAACTCACTGGCCACTGCTTATGTATCTGTAGGCCCCACCTATATCATTTTGGCTATATCTATACTTTTGTAGAGGGAGTATTACTATAGAGAAGAAGATAAATTTGGTTCTAATATATCTTGCAGGTAGTTGATATTCTCAATTATCATGAAGATTTGATAGACAAGTTTATCAGATACCTTAAACATAGGTTTAAGATCTCAATTGAAATGTGAATTCACCCGACGATTAGAGTTACGATCTAAGGAAGCGTTTCTTGAATTTTGAGTTTGTTTGATCAAGAGTAGAATGCTTTTCTATTACTAAGGTTGTTAATGCTTATATTCCATGACCAAGGCCAAGAGAACAAACAAAAACATGGTGCCTCTTGATGTATAGTAATGGCTCTTAATGGTCATATACAGAGAAAAAAAGATTAATGTCGTTGCACAAGCTTGAAGTTACTTACTCCTCGTCTTCCTCATTAGTGTCTTCGTCTTCCTCATCCTCATCGCTCCCAATATAGGGCTTCATCTACTTGAAAACCAAATGCTCATGCAGTGGAAAAAGATAACAGAGGTTCAAATTAAGGCAAACAAAACTACAAGTGAGAAAGGGAAACTACAAGTGGTAAGATGTAATGTTTTGACTCAAAACCAGATCAGACAATGAAAAAAAGTATTGATACAAAAAGTCCATCCGGAAGCATAATTACCGCTTGCAGGATGTCATCAGAGATGTCTGTTAGTCGGCCAATGGCATAGATGGTGAGCGGACCAGAGTAGCGTAAATCCTCTAAATACTGTCTAAAAGCCGGACCGACCCGACAAGGATCACAGTCAAGGGGAATAGGACACCTATTGATATCCCAAAAGACTGTTGTTACAGCCACATCATCCTTGTCCAACTGGGTAGCCCAAAGGGAAACTAGTTGTGGTAAGAGCTTGTTTGACTCAAAAAATGGCTAACTAGGATGATGCTGAATTACCATCTGTTCATGTTTTTGACTAGAGAGATGGGTAGTGAAATTTTCAAAGCCTTTGCAAAACGCCTGTGGGACCTGTTTCAGAAAAAGACTTAAAAGACTTGAGACTCAAGGAAAATAATATCCATTATATAAAGATGACAACAAATATTAACGGAAGTAGGAGTGATTGAGAACGATTCTAGTAGAAGAGACGGCTCGCAGGACGTCGTTTATAATAGGCCAATGGCAGAGATAGTGAGAGGACCGGAGTAGCCTAAATTCTTTAAATGTCGTTTGATACACGGACCAACTAGACGAGCATCATACTCAGAGGGAACCGGACACGTCTTGATATCCCAGAAGACCGATGTTACGGCCTTAGCTTGCTGCCGCGTTGCCTTCATCATCATCTTCTCCTTTTAATCTATAACGGAAATCAAACATCAGATAAAGCATTCGAAAAGATAGATTGACACAGGTTAAATCATCCACTTCAGAGAAAAAGAGAGGGACATGGCCGTAAACAATGAGATAAGGATCGGCCTAATGTTTATAATGGGCTTGCGTTTAATGGGCCTACAGTTTCTTGAATCAGCCTTATGCATGAGTCCTAGTATTTTATCAACTTTTTTTTTTCATCTTTCTTTAGTTACAATAGATTTAAAGTGTTTTTTGTTAATGCCATTGCAAAATTTGGTAACTGTTTATAACATTGTTCCTCACTTCAAAATTTAAAGCACCATTAATAAAAGCTATACATATAATTATAACTTGGGTTTTGTGCAAAAAAAACAAACAAATTAACCTTTCATTTTAAATAAATGCAATTCAATACCGCAATATCAAAAGTAACCCGTATAACCTTTATTCGTGTATAGATTTTAGAAACAGTATAAGTCAAATTATCAAAACTATGTTGTTTTAAGCATTTTAAAAATAAGAATAATAATAATGTTGAAGGGTGGATTTGAACCCATGAACTATAGAACAAACCAAAGCATGCATAACCACATGCGCCGAACAAACCAAAAACTCATGGCTTTGTTAAACATATAAAAATATTCGAATAAAAAATGTGGGGAACTTGTTACCAGTTTTGGTTCTTTTTGGAGCCATTTTTTTCAACACAGATATTGTTAAGGAGTTTCAGGTAAAACTGTATATTATGCAGGGAACCACAGTAGGCTATAATGAAAGTCACACTGTGAAGTTAGCAGACAAGTTTTTACTTAAAGATGTGAGTTGTGATCTTTTTGATGTAAGTCTTGATGTATATGTTGACAAATTATATAAGTTTGTATTGCATATTCTATGACTTACGAAGTTTCTATGCAAGAAAAGCCGGGAGAAAATTTCCGTCAAGTAACTAAGAGATCGTAATTCTTGTCTGAAGAACAACCCTTTTTTATTATTTGAGTTTAGGTTGCCAACAGTGAACAAAGGGACGAGATACCATATGACAAATATCCTCTAACGCCATTTCAACAGTTAATCAACAGTGTCGGCTATATGCATGTGCTAACAATGCACAAGAACATTGTCACCATCCCGTGAATATGAATATTAATGATTATGAACGAGTTTGTAGAGTTCCAAGAGGAAGGTACTACCTTCTCATACTCATTGATCATATATTTTGTTTCTTGTTTGTTTTAGTAACTAGGGTTATTCGGATTGTTTTTCAAAATAATAGTAATATGTCAACTATATTTATAAAAAAAAAAACTAAATAACTTTTGTACAATTGATCATTTTTTAAATATATCATAAAGATTCATCAATATATGAACATATATTTTTAACAATTACACTAATTGGCTATATAGTGTATAGTTCCTTTTGTGGAGAGGTTTAAGTTCAGTTCAGAGATTATTGTACTTGGTAAAATATTTGTCCTTGTTAATTAGTTCATCTTCTAGAATACAGATTTGGGCCATGTAGTTTCCCAGAAAACACCGGAAAAAAAATTCACACTTCACACCAGAAACAATAAACGAGGAACAGAGCCCAAACTCATCCCTATAATTGGGCCCAAAAAAAGCAGAGCAAACCAAACCAAAATCAAGTAAATCCATTTACAAATATGCTTTATAATTATTATTTTTCTCAACCACAAATATGCTTTATAATTTATGTAAATGTTATATGAATTATTTACGATTTATTTTAATTACTTTATCTTGGAATTATCTTACGAAGTTAATGAAAATATTTTAAATATCTAATTTATATATGTCTGGACTAAAATAAATAGAAATATCTGTATTCCAATCATCACAAAAAAAAAATTCTCATCATCTTTGATATATAGAAAGTTTTTAAAATTTCAGTTTCACAGATTTTACCAATTATAGTTTTATAAGCTTATGCTAATTATGTGATCAATGCAAACAAAAGTTGACAATAATAAAATGAAGTCAAATATGATAGATTCCTACTATAAATATAGACTCGTGAATAATACTCGAATCAGTCTCTGAGGTTTTGCTGGAAAAGAAAAACCGAAGAGCTCAAAACAGAGTGCGTTTGTTTCTGGGAATCTTCAAGCCTCTCACTTGCGAAGACGAAGCTTACTCGTAAGGTGATTATCTTCTTCTTCTTCTTCTTTTCAATTCCTTTTTCGTTCATCTGAAATGTGAAATCATGTGACGTGACGATTAGGTTAACGATCGAATTTCTTAATTTCGTATATGATTATCTTCTAGTTTCTTGATCAGCACATCTTGTTGTTTTCTTTCAATCGAGACTGATTCTAGATGTTCTTAAGGATCTTGTTCGATGAACTTTGCATGAATCATCCATATCGACGAACTGGTCTGATCTTCTTGTTGTTATGGATTAAGTTTCTTGAGATACAAGAAAGGCTTCAATGATCAATCTGATCTGTTTTGATGAACACAAATCTTTATCTTTGAACCATGGATAAGGTCAATTTCACACCATGGCTGGAGGAAGTTTATCACCGGCGTCATCTTTGGAAGATGTAAAGGCATACGTCAATGCTGTGGAGGTCGCATTGCAGGAAATGGAACCTGCAAGATTTGGAATGTTTGTAAGACTCTTTCGTGGTTTTACAGCTCCTAGGTGTGTTTGGTTTGCTCTTAAACAGTCTAAAGAACAATGACACATGTGAGAATTGATTCTGATGTTATTTTTCTCTTTGTAGGATCGGTATGCCTACTTTCAGTGCACGCATGCAGGACCTCTTGAAAGATCACCCGAGTCTGTGTCTTGGTTTAAATGTCTTACTTCCACCTGAGTATCAGTTAACCATACCTCCCGAGGCTAGCGAAGAGTTTCATAAGGTGGTTGGAAGAAGCGTACCAGTACCACCAAAGGTGGTTGGAAGAAGTCTACCACGTCCGGAGCCTACCATAGATGATGCGACTTCATACCTTATTGCTGTGAAGGAAGCCTTTCATGATGAACCTGCAAAATATGGGGAAATGCTTAAGCTCTTGAAAGATTTTAAAGCTCGCAGGTATGTATTAGTTCTTTTCTCCATGTTATGTTTGATTTTTTCAGTCTACAGAACAAACACATTATGTGAATTGATTCTGATGTTACTAAGTCTCTTTGTAGAGTCGATGCCGCTTGTGTCATTGCTAGGGTGGAGGAACTCATGAAAGATCACTTGAATCTGCTTTTTGGTTTCTGTGTCTTCCTTTCAGCTACAACGAGTTTTACCACGAAGCTTAAGGTATAGAGTGCTTATAGTTACCATTTGATGTTTCCTATATGTTAACTTGTGGTTTAAGTAACAAAATTGTCCATGTGCAGGCAAGGTTTCAGGGCGATGGTAGTCAAGTAGTTGACTCAGTTCTTCAGATAATGAGAATGTACGGTGAGGGAAACAAGTCCAAACATGATGCGTATCAGGAGGTAG
>Ga0041059_1002035_pt1 | contig 15505 bp, 16 predicted proteins | sample AraColnosormetaG_FD_56232 | JGI IMG/M metagenome (GOLD analysis project Ga0041059, IMG submission 56232) | Arabidopsis roots microbial communities from North Carolina, USA - Col MF nosort | ecosystem: Host-associated > Plants > Roots > Unclassified | place: USA: North Carolina | collected...
AAAAAAAAAAAAAAAAAAAAACATTCATTGTCCACTTTAGTTAAGCTGGTAATAAAGCGAGTATAGAAAATAATACCGCAAATATCCGAATATATTACCTAATTTCCTAATATAAGACATGTATATATAAGTCGACGGAAAAGACGGTAATAATTAATATTTCCATTTAGGACCTAATGCCATCTCATTTTCATTTCCAACCGTAAATATTTTTAATGTGAAAACGGTAAATTTTGGTGCAAGATAAGTAACTTTACTAATACTGTTGATTTGTATTTTGTAGTTGTAGTTAACAAAGGAAATTCGGGGAATAAAGAAACATAGTAAGGGCACAACAAAAATTTTATCTATTAATAACCACATGGTCCCAAAAAGCCATAATAAAGTCGTATGATGACATGTTTACACGACCATCGTTAGAAAATTAATACATATTACGGATATCAAAATCACACCCAATTTTCAAATCTCTTTATCTAATTATCTAAACTGTTCCGTTTTTAGAGGGACCCAACAACAAGCCAAAGCAAAAACTTTCTGGTAATTGAATGTATATTGTATCATTTCGCCAACAATTTGTTTGAAAATGGATGATTTCGCCAACATAGTTTTTGGAAGAATCTGAAGTTTTGGAACCCTATTTATAAATTATATAAGTCCATTAAATAAAAGTATGGGCCGCGAAGGAAAACGTTATGGGCTTCGTATTGGGTTTATAATAGAAAGCCCAATATGTTAAAATTTATGAAGGAGGCTGGGCTTCACGTGAGTTATTACTACTAGACCTCTGTATTCTTCTGAATCTGACATATCGCTGATTTTAATGCGACGTGGAGCTTTATAAGACGCAATTCATCAAAATGAATGAGCCCCACTATTTTGTTGTTGTTTTGGAGTTTTTCTGATTGAGGGAAAAGATGAAGGGGATCTTCACAGTCCCCCAACAACACTCCATTGGAGCCATTTCCCAAGTTGGTAACACGTTTATCAAAGCCCTCCCTCGTTTTCATCAACAACTTATCGATTCATTTGCTTTGTAGATCTCTCTTTGTTTCCTGAGCTGAGTTTACTTAGGACTAATCTTCTTCTTCTTTTTTTTAAAAGAAATAAATGCATGGCAAGATTGAAAATCAAATTAAAATTCAGTAATCACTATGCTAAACTAATACCCCATCAATTTATAATAGAAAATCAAATTTTGATACGTTACCGGTGGATTTTAGATATACTCATACTAATTAATTACTAGGATTTCGAAAATGACTAGACATCTTCTTGCCATATTTGCTAAGTATGATTGAAATCAAACTGATTTAAAGTTAGTAATACATATATATGCTCATGATTTTCTTGTTTTTTGGGGTCAACATACATTTCTGCAAATCAAATATGCTGGTTTAAGTCTACTAAACACAAAAGTTCTCATATATTAATATATTTTCTTTTGTCTCAATAATTCTAGTAAATAAAGTAGAGGAAGAGAATGATGCACGCCAGTAGAGATTTTTATTCATATAAAATCGTTGTCTTTAGAGGAATAATACATGCCTTAATTCTCAACAAAAATACATTTATAATGAGGAAAGTTTACTCAAGTTGCATAATATATCAAAGTACCCAATGCACGAATTCTAATCTTTTTTTAATACTAATCATTAAGTCCATTTTGACGAAATATGTGAACGTCATTACAAAAATCTTCAGAATATTCAGACCAATTCAATTTTATTAATTACAAGGATTATCAGCTTCGAACATAATTAGACGGTAAGAGCCGCCCTGTTAGGGTTTTTTGTCCTCAATGCCAAAATCCTCCCATTGCAGATATTATATCACTCCCACTGTCTAATAAACAACTCTCTTCTCCTCTCTACCCAGAGCGAGTCACCTTATCGTCTCTCTATCTCCTCCTTCCTATATCCCCTTGCTCTCTGGGTTTTTGCTCAGTGTGCTACGTGAGAGATAGAGAGATGGAAGGTCTGATTCAAACCAGAGGAATTCTCTCTTTACCCGCGAAGCCCATCGGAGTGAGAAGGCTTCTCCAACCCTCACATGGCTTAAAGCAAAGACTTTTCACCACAAACTTACCTGCCTTGTCCTTATCCTCTAATGGTCACAAGAAATTTCAAGCCTTTCAGCAAATCCCACTTGGGATTTCGGTTTCCCACAAGGAGAGAAGCAGAGGATTCATCTGCAAGGCGGAAGCTGCGGCGGCCGGAGGCGGAAATGTGTTCGACGAAGGAGACACAGCGGCGATGGCGGTGTCGCCTAAGATTTTCGGTGTGGAGGTTACGACTCTGAAGAAGATTGTTCCTTTAGGGCTAATGTTCTTTTGCATCCTTTTCAATTACACAATCCTTAGGGACACGAAGGATGTTTTGGTGGTGACGGCTAAAGGAAGTTCTGCTGAGATTATACCCTTTTTGAAGACATGGGTGAATCTTCCGATGGCTATTGGGTTTATGTTGCTATACACCAAACTTTCCAATGTTCTCTCCAAAAAGGCTCTCTTTTACACTGTTATTGTTCCTTTCATTGTCTACTTTGGAGCCTTTGGTTTCGTGATGTACCCTCTCAGCAATTTGATTCATCCTGAAGCTCTTGCTGATAAGCTTCTTGCAACACTCGGCCCCAGATTCATGGGTCCTCTCGCAATCATGAGGATTTGGAGTTTCTGTTTGTTCTATGTCATGGCTGAGCTTTGGGGTAGTGTTGTCGTTTCAGTTCTCTTCTGGGGATTTGCCAACCAGGTAATTGTGATTACACTCTTCGTTTTCTGCTACTGCTAGTCATAGACTCATGTTAAGTTTGATAGCCTTGAAGATTTGGAACCCTTTTGAGTCAGTATCTTTGCTATTTGTGAATTAAACTTGCATGCAATCTTTTGGTGGCAGATTACAACTGTTGACGAAGCCAAAAAGTTCTATCCTCTGTTTGGACTTGGGGCCAATGTTGCACTTATCTTCTCAGGAAGAACTGTGAAATATTTCTCTAATATGAGAAAGAATCTTGGTCCTGGAGTTGATGGCTGGGCTGTTTCATTAAAAGCTATGATGAGTATTGTCGTGGGGATGGGTCTCGCCATCTGTTTCCTCTACTGGTGGGTGAATAGATATGTGCCCCTCCCAACCCGTAGCAAGAAGAAGAAGGTAATAAACTGGCTGAACATATGAAATACTAATGGTTTTATGTAATTAAACATGCAGCTTATGAGGGTTCTTCTGATTTGTTACAGGTGAAACCACAGATGGGAACAATGGAGAGCTTGAAGTTCTTGGTGTCATCACCATACATTAGGGATCTTGCTACTTTGGTGGTTGCATATGGAATTAGTATCAACCTTGTTGAAGTCACATGGAAATCAAAGCTTAAAGCTCAGGTTAACAAAACCCCCATTGAAAATTACTACTTACTACTCCTACTACTACACTTTTCATCTAAGAACCTAAAAATCCTTTCTTTGAATGCAGTTCCCTAGCCCGAACGAATACTCAGCATTTATGGGCGACTTCTCAACCTGCACAGGTATTGCAACATTCACAATGATGCTTCTAAGCCAATACGTGTTTAAGAAGTATGGTTGGGGAGTAGCTGCAAAGATCACACCAACCGTTCTGCTATTGACCGGTGTTGCCTTCTTCTCTCTGATACTGTTTGGTGGCCCATTCGCACCATTGGTTGCCAAGCTTGGTATGACACCGCTACTCGCAGCAGTGTACGTTGGTGCCCTCCAGAATATCTTCAGCAAGAGTGCCAAGTACAGCTTGTTCGATCCTTGCAAAGAAATGGCTTATATCCCATTGGATGAGGACACCAAGGTTCCTCTCTATTTCTCTTTAAGAAAGTTGCATTCTTTGCAATCTTAGGTTCTTACTAGCTGCGGTTTGTACCATTGTTTTGCAGGTTAAAGGCAAAGCTGCAATTGATGTGGTCTGCAACCCATTGGGGAAATCAGGCGGTGCTCTAATCCAGCAGTTCATGATCCTTACATTCGGCTCACTCGCCAATTCCACACCTTACCTTGGAGTCATCCTGCTCGGTATAGTCACTGCATGGTTAGCAGCAGCTAAATCGCTGGAGGGACAGTTTAACACTCTCATGTCTGAGGAAGAGCTTGAGAGGGAAATGGAGAGAGCTTCATCAGTCAAGATTCCTGTTGTATCTCAGGAGGATGCGCCATCAGGAGAAACTACGAGCCAACTATCGGAGAAATCTACTCCTACTGGCATTTAGACGATGATGAATAAAAGGGTTTTGGGATTTGGTTACCTGTTGGTTTTAATGTTTTGGTCAGGAGTAATATTTTGATAGTGAGAAGACTAAAATTAATCATTTAGTTATATGTTTTTTTGGTTGTTATTGTTCTCTTGATGATACCAATACCAAACTAGTAATAAAATTTCCAAGTTCAGTAATCTTATCAATCCTCTCCTCTCTGTGTTGATTAAACTCAGTAATATAACATAAGAATCATCATTGAGATTTTAACCAACTTTGGGAGACACTGCAATTAAGGCCAAAACGACGTAGTTTTTTGAAGTTGAAGATGATCCGTTAGTTAAGAAGAAATTTGTCGACTTTATCTTCTCGCCTTAAAACCCCAAATGTAAAACCTCTACGAGAGTGACCATGTTCTTTGCTCTGTCTCTCCTACGATGGCGTCTTCTGCTCAAAGTCCTCATTTTTATCTCAATCCAGGCAAGTCCAACTCTTTTCAGAGCAAAGCTTATAAACAGAGAAACGTTAATTTCTATTGGAATTTTGGAATTCGGAGACTTTTCTTGAGAAAATCTCAAGGACTATCTGTTCTTAGCTCGAGTTCGAGTAGTACCCACTTTTCGAATTCTCAGTTACATGGACTCTGCGCGAATGGGAAGCTGGAGGAAGCTATGAAGCTTCTCAATTCTATGCAGGAGTTGCGGGTTGCGGTAGACGAAGATGTGTTTGTGGCTTTGGTTAGGCTGTGCGAGTGGAAGAGAGCACAGGAGGAAGGTTCTAAGGTTTATTCTATTGCTCTCAGTTCCATGAGCAGTCTTGGTGTTGAACTCGGTAACGCGTTTCTCGCTATGTTTGTGAGGTTTGGTAATTTGGTTGATGCCTGGTATGTTTTTGGTAAAATGTCTGAGAGAAACTTGTTTTCTTGGAATGTGTTGGTTGGTGGCTATGCAAAGCAAGGCTATTTCGATGAGGCTATGTGTTTGTATCATAGAATGTTGTGGGTTGGTGGTGTGAAGCCTGATGTCTATACGTTCCCCTGTGTGTTGAGAACCTGTGGAGGTATACCTGATCTAGCTCGAGGAAAAGAGGTTCATGTTCATGTGGTTCGATACGGATATGAATTGGATATTGATGTGGTTAACGCTTTGATTACTATGTATGTGAAGTGTGGTGATGTGAAGAGCGCGAGGTTGCTTTTTGATAGAATGCCTAGGAGAGATATAATCTCATGGAACGCAATGATCTCAGGGTATTTTGAGAATGGGATGTGTCATGAAGGATTGGAGTTATTCTTTGCAATGCGTGGGCTTTCCGTTGATCCTGATTTGATGACCTTGACTAGTGTTATCTCTGCCTGTGAGCTTCTTGGAGATAGAAGGTTAGGAAGGGATATTCATGCGTATGTGATAACCACGGGTTTCGCTGTTGACATATCTGTCTGCAACTCTTTAACGCAGATGTACTTAAATGCTGGGTCATGGCGTGAAGCTGAAAAACTGTTCAGCAGAATGGAGCGCAAAGACATTGTGTCATGGACCACTATGATTTCAGGCTATGAATATAATTTTCTGCCCGATAAGGCCATAGACACTTACAGAATGATGGATCAAGATTCTGTGAAGCCAGACGAGATAACAGTAGCTGCTGTTCTATCTGCTTGTGCTACTCTAGGTGATCTTGACACTGGTGTTGAGCTCCATAAGCTTGCGATTAAGGCAAGGCTCATATCCTATGTGATTGTCGCAAACAATCTCATTAATATGTACTCAAAGTGCAAATGCATTGATAAGGCCTTGGATATCTTCCATAACATCCCCCGCAAGAATGTAATATCTTGGACATCGATTATTGCAGGGCTTCGACTCAACAACCGGTGTTTTGAGGCCTTGATATTCCTCCGGCAAATGAAAATGACGTTGCAGCCAAATGCAATAACCTTAACAGCTGCATTAGCAGCTTGTGCTAGAATCGGGGCTCTGATGTGTGGGAAAGAGATTCATGCCCATGTACTGAGAACAGGAGTGGGGCTTGATGATTTTCTTCCAAATGCACTCTTAGACATGTATGTACGGTGCGGGAGAATGAACACTGCTTGGAGTCAGTTCAACTCACAGAAAAAAGATGTCACATCATGGAACATTCTTCTTACTGGATATTCAGAGCGGGGTCAAGGGTCGATGGTGGTAGAGTTATTTGATAGAATGGTTAAGTCCAGAGTAAGGCCAGATGAGATTACATTCATCTCATTGTTATGTGGTTGTAGCAAATCCCAAATGGTGAGACAAGGTTTGATGTACTTTAGCAAAATGGAGGATTATGGTGTTACCCCAAACTTGAAGCACTATGCGTGCGTGGTTGATTTGCTAGGCCGTGCAGGCGAGTTACAAGAAGCACACAAGTTTATTCAGAAAATGCCAGTAACACCAGATCCAGCCGTATGGGGAGCTTTGCTTAATGCATGCAGGATTCACCACAAAATTGATCTTGGTGAGCTATCAGCGCAACATATATTTGAGCTGGACAAGAAAAGTGTTGGCTATTACATTCTGTTATGTAATCTGTATGCTGATTGTGGAAAATGGAGAGAAGTTGCAAAAGTGAGAAGAATGATGAAAGAAAACGGGCTAACAGTTGATGCAGGATGCAGTTGGGTTGAAGTAAAGGGTAAAGTTCACGCCTTTCTTAGCGATGACAAGTACCATCCTCAAACAAAAGAGATCAACACTGTTTTAGAGGGGTTCTATGAGAAAATGAGTGAAGTTGGGCTTACTAAAATTTCAGAATCGAGTTCTATGGATGAGACAGAGATTTCGAGAGATGAGATATTCTGTGGACATAGCGAGAGAAAGGCCATTGCATTTGGTCTGATCAACACGGTCCCAGGAATGCCAATTTGGGTAACAAAGAATCTCAGTATGTGTGAAAATTGCCATGATACAGTAAAGTTCATCTCCAAAACAGTAAGAAGAGAAATCTCAGTAAGAGATGCTGAGCATTTCCACCACTTTAAAGATGGAGAATGTTCATGTGGAGATTAGAATGGATACAAAAGGAATATAGACACATCAAGGTATTGTTAAGTTTATTACACAGGAAACTTGGATTATATGTGGCTTTGTTTTGTCTGTAACGTTTATCATACAATAGGAGTTGCTCTGTATGTAACATCATTAGCTAGAGGATTCATTCTAATCCAGTGTTGTTGATCATCCTTTTATTAATATCAATACGGCATTACAAAAATAGAAAGAATAGCATATAAACAAAAAGTCTCTTTTTATTTGTGTTACATGAAATAGAATGCAAAACTATAAACTGTCTATCGTTTTTGGAAATTGAAACTCTTGATTCCGATAGCAAAGATAACGGCAAAGAGCAAAGGAAAGATGACGTTCATGGCGGCAACCACACCCAAGAAACCTTCTCTATATCCATAGAATTCTCTAATGAATTGCTTCACACTCATATTACTATCTGCCATAGGTTCTGTAATATCACCGAACTGTGATGCGATTAATCCATACAATGTCCATGCAACTGGGCAAAGCCAGTAGTACCATTCCCACCACACAGGCATACTCTGTTTTCGTATAAACGTTTAGGGTCAATATTTAATATTTCAATAAGTTTTGGCTCATTTTGAAATTAAACAATAATAAGGTTGGTACTTACGGGACGAGGGATGAGGAAGCCGGAGAAGAGATTCCAGATGCCGTAGAAAGCGGAGGAGACGACGGAGGCGATGTGGTGGTTAGGCGTCATAGCTACAGCCATCATTCCGTAGAAGGTGAAAGTTAAGAATGATCCGTACATAAAGAAGAGGTACCAGAAGAACTTCACCGCCGTCCACTCGAATCCTATCATAGCGTACACTATGAGACCGTACACTATCGCTTGCACGAGAACGTATGGGATCTCGATGAAAACCTGGAACAAATCGAAGTTTGAATTTGAGGTTTCCGCAACGAAAAATCGTAAATTTCACTCTCTATGATGTTTTTTTGAAGTACCTGAGCGAAAGCATAAGGCATGGCGGAGTACATTCCGGCGGCTTGTTCTCGGTAAAAGACAGTTCTTTCGACGTTGACGACTGGTTGCACTGAAGCTGCGTTTTGTAATCCGAGGAAGAGAACAGCTGTGTACATTGAACCCATTGCATTCGATAAATCCTGTCTCGTTTTCCTGGAGGTGACAAAAATATTCGAACTTGGTCAATAAGGAGTTTTGTTTTTGTATTGTAAAGTCTAGAATTTTGCTGAGGTTTTTTTAGCTTACGTTTTGCCTCCAAGGTCCCAGAACATTGTGCCGAACATAAGAGCAATGCCGATTGTGAAGAGGAATCTCACGGCTGTGTAAGGAGGATTTCTCCAGTAGGACCAGTGTTGTTTCCATAGAGAAGCCATACATTGTGTCAAGAACGATTGAGAGTATTGTGTTGGGAAATATAAATCTTTTGATCCTGGAGCTGGCTGGCTTAGCTCCTTGATTAGCTCCTTGTTTCTCCTAAATAAGAGAAAAGTTATTGGCGAGATCAGATTCTGCTGTATAATATGTGAATTAACCTCAACATGATGACTGATGTACTTACTTGTAAAGTTCTGAATTTTTGTAGACTTGGGCGAAATCGACTCCTAAAGCCGCTTCTTGAGATGTGGTTGAGACTTCAAGCATCCAGGTTGCTGGGTTGTATCCTTCTGTGATCTTGTTGATTCCTTGAATACTCTGTTGCCGAGTCAACATATTCAGTCCATGTCTTCCAAACAAGTTTTAAGTATGGTGTGTTTGTCTTAGTCGTATTTATTACCTCAAAATAGTTGATCAAATGGGTTGATTCGTGGCCAAGAGGTCCAACGTATATCTCCTCACCTCCACGCTTAAGTAGGAACAACTGCATATATACGCATACCCAAGCATGTTAACAAATGATTAAAGTTCTTTTTCACTTTTTTGTTTTGAATGTAGTTTGAATACCTCATCAAAGGCTTCAAAGATGTCGATGCTAGGCTGGTGAATGGTGCAGACGACTGTTCTACCAGTGTCAACTGTGTTCCTTACAGTCCTCATAACGATGGCAGCAGCTCGTGCATCCAATCCTGAAGTAGGTTCATCCATGAATATGATGGAAGGATTTGCAACCAGCTCCACCGCAATGGTCAGTCTCTTTCTTTGCTCTGTTGACAAACCGCTCTCACCAGGTAGTCCAACCAGTGCTTGCCTCAGCGGCGTTAACTCCACCAGCTCCATCACTTCCTCTATGAATATCTGTACCAAACAAAACAAAAATTGTTAGTATAGTTTCGATTTCCTCATTTTACTTCTGGAAATGATAATGTCTCTGAATAACCTTTCTCTTGTTTTTATCAACTTCTTTAGGTAATCGGAGCCAGGCTGAGTAAACCAAGGACTCGTAAACAGTGACATGTGGGGAATGGATATCAGTTTGTTCACAGTATCCTGAGATACGGGCAAATGTTTGTTGATTCTTAGGGTAACCGGAAATGGTGATGTTGCCATCAATATAACCACCGGTTTTCCTTCCGGCAAGAACATCCATCAGAGTGGTTTTGCCAGCTCCAGAGACACCCATGAGAGCCGTGAGCACGCCTGGCCTGAATGCACCATTCACACCTTTCAACAGGACAAGTCTGTCTTCTTGTGTGCCTTGCTCTATCATTTCCTGTGAGAAAGAATCCACAACAAAAATCAGTATGAAGTTTCTTGCATTAATGATACGAAATCCTCGAGCAAGGTTATTACCTGGGGCATGTCAACTGAGTATACAACATTGTCGAAGGTAATTGAATGTGGCTCAAATGGAAGCACCATCCCTCTTTTCTTATTGGCACCAGCTTCAACTACACCTTCTGACCTAGCAGACTGAAGTTCTGTCTCATCACTCGCAGGCTCTTCTGCAATAACAGCTTGAGGCTTTCCCAAGGCTGTAGGCAAACAAAGTTCACAAGGATTTTTTATTTTAAGAAAACAGCTTTTGTATCAGAAGATGAGAACAAGCAAAACGGAATGATTACGTACAGTTCAGAAACGTCAGAGCCAGCGTGAAACCAAAATTGAATAACACGACGAACCCAAGTAAGGCTCCAGTTCCAATCCAGTACCAGTATGCATGGGGTAAGAACCCACGAGACTTAAGGAAAGTAACTCCAAGTGTTTCGCTCGAGTTTTCGACAGCCTGTAATACAATCAACCCTATCAGTCCTGTCTAAAAGAAATACCAGAACCATGGAAAATGATTTCCGAATCTGGAGTGGACAGAGGAGGGTGATACTTACTCGACTCCAGCTGTGTCCAAAGAACTCATTGGCTAGGATCGCGTTCTGTCCATACATTATTGGGGAGATCCAGTAACCCCATATCCACCACTTCTTAATGTCGTCTGTTTTGATCAGGTTAATGGATAAAATTAATCAGCTTTTGATATGAGAAACTGGACGCAAACAGATATGCATCAACACATACCTCGTGAAAGTACCACACCACCCAAGGCAAAGAAGACGAGCATCGCAAATGCACCAAATGTATTTGCAACGATCATGTTTCTTCCCAATGCTGCCACCATCTTAAACAATGCTGAAGCCATTTGGTTCATGAGCACGAGGAGAATATACTGCTTAAACAGCCTGCAGCAAACCAACAAGAAACCAGGAGAACCCTTAGCAGCTCCTTCATAAGTATCCAAATTTGTCATGTTTAGTTGTTTAGTGTATTTATGTACCTTCCAACGTTGGGATCAAAGCCGATGACATAGTAAGTGATGAATGTTGTGAGAGCGGCTTCCATGAAGCTTATAGGTATCTTGAGGAGCCAAGGAGGCAGAGAGTACACCCATGCAGGGTAGAAGAGGAGATCTCTTTGTTTGTAAAACACAGGAAGTTTTGCTATGGTCATTGAAAGTTCAGACATTCCATTGAACATGAGCATCATAAGGATGAAGAACAAGGCTCCAGTGTAGAGACTCCCATCAACCTCAGTCTTCTTTTGCATCTCCGTCCGAAAGAACAACGTCATTGTCAAAAATGCCATTACCAGCAGCTGTAAACACAAGGAAGCAAGCACAACATTTCCATGAGTCTCTCTTAAAGATAAGGAGATATTATTGCAAGATGTGAAGAATTGGTACTATATGCGTAATCACTTACTTGTCCAAACTTGAAGTAGTAAACAAAGGAGTTTCTTTTCATGAGTAAGTATTCTCTTGAGAAGCTGGTCTTGACAAGTTCTTTAATCCCAACTCCGTATTTCTTGGTGGTTAGAGCAGCCGGATGGCTCTTTGTCTTGTCAAAGGGCAAAGCAAGCTCATCTCCGATTCTCCGGCCAACGTGGAATGATTGAAACGCCTCTGCAAACTCTCTCACTCTAATGAACCTGTAAGGCTCATCACGTCGTGCCCAGTACTGCATTTGGTCTTTCTTTGATGTCACCTGCAAGAGTAGTGATCGTTAAAGTGTAAGACATGGAACAAAATCGCTCATATGATTGTGTTCTTATGAATCAAGTCTTACTTCTTGAAGGAAATCAGCAACGCCTTTTCTTGGAGGACATTTGAATCCCATGGTCTCAAAGAACTCCACAACGTGATCACGAGGGCCCTCGTAGATGATCTCGCCTTCTGCAATGAGAATGATATCATCGAAGAGATTGAATGTCTCTGGCGCAGGCTGAAGGAGAGAGATCAGAGCTGTCCCATTGAAGATATGAACATAGTTTCTGAGGGAGTTCACTATCTGGTAAGTCGTTGAACTATCTAAACCAGTCGATATCTCATCCATGAACAGAGCCCTAGACGGTCCAACCAGCATTTCACCAGTAGTGACACGCTTCTTTTGTCCTCCGGAGATGCCTCTCAACATATCATCGCCGACCATAGTGTCTGCACAGACCTCAAGTCCTAAGATCTGTAAAAATTACAAAGAGTTTAGATCATGTCAAGTACAAGACTTGATAATTCTCTTATAAAAGAAAAGTTGGAAGGAAACTATACCTTGAGGATATAATCTGTCATCACATTTGTTTTTTCACCTGCTGTTGACATCGCCTGTAATGGAGTAATGAAGTTATGACTTAGTTGTGTACTCCAAATTATTACAAAGTTAACTGTTTCGGGAGTGATATAACTAACCTTCATGAATATATCAATATCAGGGTCAGGTTTGATGTTTGCTTCTTTCTCTCTTCTTGCCAACTCTGTCAACATGTCTAATGCACCACCAAAACATCTATGGTTAGCAAAATCAACATACCGAAATCGAATGTTTTGAGAAGATAGAAAAGTCGAGGAAATGTTCAAACTCACCATAACGCGAACCAACACCTTGGAAGCGAGCTGCGTAAGCAAAAGTCTCACGAACAGTCATCTCACCGATATGAACATCGTTTTGGCCGATATATGCAGCTGTTCTTTGTGGCACAAACTCGTTCATTCCATGACCATTGTATGTCACTCTTCCAGTTTGCTACAAAATCAAAGAACAAAGTTTACAATTGATTCACACAGATCATATAAACATATCCATGAAGTTGAAACAGAGATAGAGAGAGGGAAAGATGGTTACCTTTAGTTCTTGATCAAGCTTTCCCGCCAAGGCAAGCAAGAGGGTCGTTTTCCCAGAACTTGGAGGACCCAAAAGCAGAGCCATCCTGTAGAATTCAAAGATGGGTCAACAAGTGCAAGTATAACTAAAAATACTTTCCAATATTTTAAAATGGTGAAACAGAATCTGAAAATTCACCTGCCAGGCTTGACGATTCCGCTGACGTCGTTGAGTATAGTGAACTTCTTCTTTCGGTTCGGAACAAGATGCAGAGTATTCAGGAACTTCTGTTAATATTAACGAAAATTCCACTGTTAGAGATCTAGTTTTTGTTTGGACACAAGAAACAGATAAGTAAAAAAAACGCATTCTTACATCAGCAAAATTGGAGATGAAATTGACGAACGTAGGTAAAGCTCTGCCTCCAACATGAACCTCTGCTTCAACTTTTAGATGATCAAACCGAACTTCTATTGTCGGAAGATCGATTCCAACTCTGTCATTTTCATAATTACATACAATTAACACTTAAGTCTCCAACATGAACATCAAACAAAAACAGAGCTCCTCTGTTCCCATTAAAAGCTAAACTAAAAAAAAAAAAGAGAGAAGTTTGTATACCTATCGATACGTTTCTTGAGTTTCCAGAGGAGTTTCTCATGCTCATCGTCACCGACTTTGATGAGCCTCTCTAGCAGTTTCTTAGTATCTTGAAACCCAAGCTTCTGAATATCGATCTCGTTGATGGGTCCTCCGGCATGTGAGGCAGTTAGGATTCCTTTCCTGAGACGATCAAAAGTGGGAAGCTTCTCAAGAGCAGCCCATCTCAAAGCTTCTTCATCGTCTTCTTCTCTAGATGACCTCGAGAAAATCTCCCTTCCTGAATCTTTCTTCCACACCGATGAGTTTCTTCTCATACTATTACTCGCTTGGTGAAAACTAGTTCCCTCCATTTTGTATCCAAGAAATCAAAGTCTTCTTCTTTTTTTTCTTCTCTCTTTTTTTGTTTGTGTCAGATGAAAGATTTAAAGAATTTAGCAAGACAATAAGACTTTAACACATGAAAAGAAACTCAAGAGAGAAATTGTAGATGAAAGATGATATGAATGTTGGGTTTGTGTGCTCCGTATATATATGCATTGAGGAGATTTCACTATTCATAATAATTAGGCACATGCATGTATGTTTCTTCTTCACCAAAGTGGAAAAATCAGAGACGGAACGTGACCAAGAAATAAACGTTATGTGCTTTTGAATTTACGAATAAAGGAAAAAAAGAGAAACTATTACATCAGCTAACAAAAAAGAACTATTACGTCAGCTGTGACTCCTCTGTCTGGGAAATCTAGAAGGAGTCCTACTGCATCAGACGTTAATTAAAAGTAATTAATTGATCCCACACTAAAGTCTAAACTATTTCTCTAGACAGTGTGAACTCATTCATGATTAAAGGTTTTGAATATACAGTAATCATGTTTTTTCATGCAACAATCATATTGGACAGTTTTTCGTTGTTGTCTTTGCCATTTTAAATGCAACCACAAAACTTTAATTTGGCCACAAAAAGATCTTTACAAAACAAAAACACTGGGTCCAACCACCATTTTACGTTTCCGGATTAATTATATATATGTTCCAATGATCAAAATAGTGAGAAACTGATTAACTTATTGTAAAATCAAGTGTTCAACCAAAACAAAAGTTGGAATGTACAAATAGTAACGTGAGGAGAAGAAAACAAACGAATGTAAGTATTACTTCTAGACGTTGACGACTCTCGTTACGTGGTCTCAGCAGCCCCTTCTTGTTCGTAGTCCGCCATTATTTAATTGAATTGTATCAGCCTTGGACTTTTTATCTTCAAAATAATATTCATATTCTTCTGATTTCTTAAAACTAAACCTGCATTTTAAGAGAGAATATATGTGTGTGGTTTGAATTGGTTATGTGTAAATTAACGTCTAGAGAAATTTACACTGAATTTATAAATTGACTTCTCAATGTATAAATTAAGTATACTAGGTCATGAATAAAGAGAGATTAAAAAATTTAAATGGTAAACGTGTGTAAAAAAAACATATACAGTACAGTTGACCGATTTATATATTCTTTTATGGTTATTTCTTTTATTAGTCTGAGTCGAAGATTCTAATTGGACCATGAATTGAAAGTTGGTCTTCGTTAACTTCCTCCAAAAAAAACTAACGAAACAACCACTTTCTTGGAAGTTGCCATTTTTAAATATTCCAATTCTATCGAGAACGTCCCAAACCGGAATGTAGCTTAGGATGATGAAACCAGTTATTGGTAGGCCAATTCATTAAATAAAACAGGTGATTTGGTACTTGTTGCGAATCATATTTATTGGTCGTCCAACGTTCTGTTCCAATCTAATTTATAGGTAGGTGTGTCAAATGGCTACCGTTTCTCTTCCGGTTTGATTCAATAGTGAAAATACTACTATTTTATTCTTATTTGACTCATTAATGGGCCTTGTTAATATTATCATGGTCCATAGTTAAAGCATCCACTGTGAGTCTACCTTCTGAAAAAGAGTAAATGAAACTGAAAAACAATGTAGTACAAAAATGTCTCCTACGTTATGTACATCTGAATAGGCTTTCGAATAATATTAACAGGCCTATGGGCCCATAGACCAACATGTAAATCAAATTTCAACTTTACTATTCCTCACAAGACAAAAAAAAAAAAAAAAAAAAAAAAAAAAAAAAAAAAAA